>JAESGW010000079.1_pt1 | contig 254532 bp, 212 predicted proteins | sample 9269791 | NCBI WGS metagenome assembly JAESGW01 (sample SAMN16773120, study PRJNA677053) | algae metagenome | isolation source: Aphanocapsa lilacina HA4352-LM1 and co-occurring heterotrophs from near cave... | place: USA: Maniniholo cave, near Haena, Kauai, HI | collected 2009-07-28 | reverse complement strand
TACCACTCTTGTGGAGTTCCACCACCATCAATTTGAAGTCCTTGTCAAAGGATCTTCGTTCTCTTTTTTTCATCGGTTCTAAGTTAAGGGGGCTTAACTTACTGTCCAATCAACTGTAGCAGGTCCACAGCAAGCTGTCTACCCGATATCGCTTCGCTTATCGGGACAGGCCCCGGCTGGATAAATCCACAGGGTTATTCCTGCTCGCCCCGCTATACCCAGGATCAATAGTTAAAGAGAGAAGCAGAGGCTGGGTGATCTGTAAATCAAGCCGGAACCAATCCATCTTGGTGATAACGTGTTGCTATATTCCCATTATCGTGACAATGGCAAGAGTAGCTCCACTATGTTGCAGGGATGTGTTCTCAATTGAAAACCGAAAGGTCTATTTTGTGATAAGCTTCAACTCCAGGCCTAATAGGTTACGCCTAATCTCTGACTCCAGTCCAAAGTAAATCTCATTAATATCCATCGTGATCAAATTGTCTTCATCTGCAAAGCCTTTGGGAATCGCTAGATACAGTTCTTTTAGTTTGACTTGGTTGTCGTCTGTTTGCAAATATTGAAAAAGCTTTCCGTACACATCCGAGAGCTCTTTATAGACACCTTCGATCCTATCTAGAGACTCAATAAAACCCTTTTCTCCGGCAGCCTGCAGATCCGCTCTAATTCCCGATTGGAAATCGTGTATTTTGCCTAAAAGCATCTGTTGCCTAGAAGCGTGAAGAAAAATCCGCGATTTTCCTTCAACTGAGATACCGCTATTAGGAACTGCTTCGAAATCAATTTCAGGCAGTTTATAAATCTCACAGGAAAGGGGATATAGCTGCAAAAGCTTCCCATGGGCAGCGGACAAATAGTTGCATTTCAACTTTAAATCAGCCTTTTTCAGCCTTTGGTAAAAAAATAAGCCAAAAGCATAATGATCAGTGAGGCCATCGGAATTAGTAGCGCATAAAGAATTGCATTCATGTCTATAGCTTCGAAAATTTAAAATAGACGGTCTAGGCAAGAGACTTCCTACGATCTGAAAACTAAGCTCCTGAGGAGACCTTACGTTAGGCCTTCACCTAATTTATAAATAACTATGAAATAAAGAAAGGGGCTAACTAATTTAATCGATAAAAATGAGATTCGGGAGCTCGAGCAAAACGGAACCTAGATTTATTGAATTAAGAGAGATTGTGGCTAAAGGCGAATGCTACTATGTCAATAGGAAGGGCAAAAGCAAACACACCAACAAAAAATACTTTTTTAAAATCAACTCCAACGACATGGTCATACCCTTAGAACATTATACATAAAAGCAAAAAACCTTGCTACAAGCAAGGTTTTGATAATAAGATGATAACCTAACCAAATGATCAAGAATCTTCCTCCCCTCCTCCAACCGGAGGTAAATATACGTTCTCTGAAATCTCCGTCGCTTTAAATGTCTTCACGTTAAACACCGGATTACTGCCATTTGCTGGAGTAAATTTATACGAAATCCTAACACCTATTGATTCTATTGGATAAAAATTATTTTTAATATACTGTCCGGTAACAATGCCCAATGAGCCTGCCGTTTCCTTTTGACCAGCAGTATAAGTCACATAAGGATTAACGTCCCTTAAAACAACTTCGTATTTCAAATTTGATATAGTGCCTAGTGAAGGAACGACATCTGGATTCCATTGAATAGAAACACTCGAATGCACAACTTCATAGGAATAATAAATATCTGGCTCAAGCTCACCTCCAAATTGATCCACTTTCCTTTGATGAATTTTCGTAACCTTTATTGTCGGAAGTGCTGCCAAATTGAAAACACCGGGAGCATCAGCATATACTCCATTTCCTGATGCCGGAAGCGTTCCTACAAACGGAAACTGTGGATATTGAATTCCGATATTGCTTGTCAATGTTCCGGTCACATTTGTGTTTAGATTAACGTTCATCTTCGACACATTGGAATTGGAGCTCGTTTTGGAAAACAGGCCACTTAAAATATTTGACGCTAAGCTAGATAGTCCGCTCGTCAATCCTGATTTAATACCGTTCTTTATAATAGATCCGATTTTTAGCCTATCAGCATCTGTATTTCCATTAACGATAACAGAATTATTATACACTGTATTGGGAGAGCTAAAATTTGGACTAATACTCAGGCTACTAGAGTTAGCCATTGAACCAGTTACTTCACCATCAATAGTACCATCAAGATTTACTGAAGTTACACTCATACCATTAATATCCAATTGAGAAAAAACCTCACTAAAATATCGCGAGGACATATTAGGATCATACGCCAACTCATACTCAAATGCATACCATGTGTTAGCAGCAGCTTTGAAAGGAACTAGACTCGCCGAAAAACTCTGTTTTTGAGTGACATCAATTACCGTTTGTCCAGAAAAGTTCAAAACTGGAGTAGTAGAATTCATTGTCCCTTTAACTCGCAAGATCCCAACCAAGTTATCCGAGAACGTAGTCGATATGTCATTTTTTGAAAAATAGTAAACTCTTAACAGGCCTCTAAATTTATTGTATAATGCAAAAAACAAAGGGCTTTCCGTCGCAGTGCTGGAGAACGTACTGTATGCCAACTCCCAGCCATCTACGGGTTTGTAGTCACCCAGAATATCATTGGAGATTTGAGTAGATGCACCTGCTTGCCACGGAGCCCGAATCGATAAAGAAGGATGAGGGAAATAAGCGGAATTGGCCCAATCCAATGGGTAACTAGGAATCGGCGGTGCATTCATTATTCTGAAATTTTCACCAGAAGTGCCATTTTGTTGACTATCCTGTAAATTTGACTTATCACTTTCAGAAATTAAGTCGTTACAGGAGCTAAGGGAAATACCCAAAAGTAGAGAATAAATGATTTTTTTCATTAATCGACTGAGTTTAATTAAACATATATACTAACTATTTTTTTATTATCTCGTTCGTATTTCGAAATAAAAAAGGCTGCAATTTCTTCTCGTCCAGATAAATACCTTTGGTATACTTTAAGGGATTCGTCACTGACTGTGAATCAATTATCTCGAAAAACTTTTTTATAGAAAATACCCAGTATAGGGTATTGCTTTTTAAACGAAAAATATACTATTCATACGAAATACAGTTAATAGTATTGAAGACTAACATTCTCGACTATTTATGCCATTTCAAAAAAATGAAACCAAATTTGTATCACCCTGATTTTCAACATGAAAAAAATCAGAAAAATTAACACCTATTTTTACAATGCATTGAAACTACCTATTCAGGACCATCTACAAACACAAATCGTCAAATAGCTTCATATCCATTTCAATTTCTGCGATTTGATCGTGCCTTTAAGATCACTGCTTCAGTATATTGCTAGCTTTGCTCTACGAAGGCTAAAAAAGTACAGAAATAATATCCTGCTCGCTTTAAAAGTGATGTAAAAACAACCTTCCCTTTCATTAGTTGGCCATTCAATTATCTAAACCGATTTCCACTAGAGAACGGATACGCAAATCTGTTAAGATGCTGCAAATGACAAGGCAATTCAATCAATAATTTGGCTTTTATATCATCTATTAAAAAGAACCTGCGATTTACAACTAAAAACTTATATTTTTTTATTTTTTACGACGCAAATCTTTCCCTTGGCCAAACTCCCGTTTCAAACAAGATATAATATCCTAGGACATTCTGACATCTAACAATTGGACAGTGGTATTTTGTTCTCAGCGACTTTAGAACTAAAATACTCCAAATTTTCTCTTTGTATCTGAAATAATGATAATTACGCAAATCCTTAGCAGAAAATCATTCGAGCTAGAGCTTCTTGCAGATAGTTAATTGACGGAATTCTTGTTATTCTATAATTTCAACTAAGGAATGCCTATGCCATAGGGAAGGTGCCAACCATAGTCCGATGGGATCGATTTACAGATGAGCCTGTTTAGTATATCTCGCCTAAATATGAAATTTGATTAGTTTGACAGACTCCTTTGCATAAGGAAATAGCTTTCCCTTCCTCGAGTCTTCGCTGTGTTAACTTTGAGCTGTTGGATCAGCTTCGCCAAGGATGTTGGAGACTGCATTGAATAACGGCTATCACCACTTCGCCTCCCCGATCCGTGTCTTAAACATCCATCAATCCCAGTACTGTTTTGGCACGAAACTTAAATGATAAACATTGAGCCAAGCTCCTAAGGGAACACCTCAAAAAAACAATTTCGAATAAATTGTAAGCCTACTATCTCTTAAAAAACTGTTAGAGTAGATTTCCGGAGAAAATTCATCAACTGAAACGCCGTATCAATCGTTCACCAAAAAACAAAAAAGTCCGACTCGTAGGAGTCGAACTTTCTATTTTTTTAAGCCAATCCGGAATTAATAACCTGGATTTTGCTCGATAGGAGCGGAGGTGTTGTTCTGAATTTCGTCCAAAGGAATAGGCCATATAAAGCGATGGTCGGTATAGAGAAGGTCATGGCTGGTAACAACCGCACGGCTCGTTGTATAGAAATCCAAGTTGTTGACAGTACGTGTTTGGGCCTTCAATGGGATACCATTCATTACTCCTGCACCCGAAAGTCTGTGGATATCAGCCCATCTGCGACCTTCCGCCAAGAATTCGATTCTGCGCTCGTTGTAGATTGCAGTCAAAACACCAGCCTGACCGCCCAAACCAGCAGCAGTGAAGGAAGGAACAGTATCAGGAAGCGCACGGTCTCTTACTGAGTTCAAAAGGGTCACAGCAGCATCCAGGTTACCCAATTGTGCATTAGCTTCAGCAGCATTCAATACTACTTCAGAGAATCTCAAGATCACGTTTGGATCAGTACGGGTCACCGGATCTATGTATTTAGCACTGTATATACCGGCTGCATTTCTGCTAGTCAAATCCACTCGTCGGGTATCTTCCGCATGCCAAAATTCCGACTTCCAGATGAGAGGAGAGATCTTTACCAGGCCACGGCCACCATTGGCAGGGTTGCCATACATAGAAGGCAGCGCACCGTTTACGGTACCGTTAGAGGCTTCCGAGTTAAGGAAAGAGAAGATGTTGTCAGAGCTGGTTCCGCCTCTGAAAGGAGTGGCGGGGTTAGGAGTCACTGCGTACAGAGACTTGATTTTCTCATACTCTGCCAGTACGCCAGCCCAATCTTCTTTGTGAAGAAGGACACGGGTCTTGAGGGCGACTACCGCACCGTAGCTCACTCTGGATACGGTGCCTTTACCTGAACCCAAGGCAGTAGCGGCAGCATCCAAGTCAGCCAGAAGTTGAGTGTAGCCTTCAGCGACCGTACCTCGACGAACTGCCTCTCCGTCTGGAACTTTAGGCACATCGTTGATGGCGAATGTTCTGTAAGGAACACCAGCAGTAGCAGGATCGTCAGAGTAAGGTCTGGCGAAGTGAATCAGGAGCTCATGGTGAGCCAAAGCTCTCATGAACAGCATTTCACCTTTGTAGGCATTGCCTTCTTCTGCCGTCAGCACACCGCCTACTACAGCAGGATCGATGTTTTCAAGAACGATATTCGCCCGGTTGATCAATCGATACAGGGAGATCCACATTCCGTTGTTGTTTGCAGACTGTGGAGTATAGGAGTTGTTGTAGGTGATTTCGTAGAAGGCCTGGTCATTGTACATGTCCTCGCCTCTCATGTCACCCTGCTCCACGTTGGCAGCCCCGAAAGGATAGCCACGACCGTTGGTCACGGAACCGTTGTAGTACCCGCGCTGGGCAGCTTCATACACACCCAGTACCGCAGACTCGATTCGAGCGGCAGTAGCAAATGCTTCCTGATCTGGGATCAAGTTGGCAGGGGTCAGTTCAGTTACCTCGCAGGCACTGACCACTCCCATCATAGCCGCACCGGCTAGGATAAGCTTGAAGTTTTTTATCGAAAATTTTGTCATTGTAATGCTTCGTTTAGGAGTTTGAAATTAGAATCCTACGTTCAGACCCAAAGTGTAAGTGCGGATCACAGGAGCTACGTTCCAGTCCACGCCAAACTGCTGCTGGCCAGAGTACTGGTTAGCCTCAGGGTCCAATCCGCTGTATCCGGTGAACGTGAACGGATTCTGAACCTGGGCAAAGAATCTGGCATTGGTGATCGCGCCGTTAAACGCTGAGGTCAAAGCCGCAGCTGGTATAGTGTAACCCACCACGATATTTTGGATTCTTACGAAATCTCCCTTCTCAATGAATCTGCTGTTGGCAGCAGAGTTCTGCCAAGTATTCTGATCCTGTCCAGAGTAAAGCTTAGGAACGTCAGTTACCTGGCCGCTTTCAGTCCATCTGTTGAGGATAGAAGCATGGTTGTTGGAGAAACCAAGCCCCATTAAACCTCTCAAAGATTCGTTCATGATGTAGTTGCCACCAGAGAATCTGGTAAAGATTTCAGCATCCCAGTTGCCGAATTTGAAGCTGTTGCTCCATCCACCCTGCCACTTGGGAAGGGTGTTCCCCAACAGTTCCGGAGTTGGGCCTGATGCAGTTGTTGAGACATCAGCAGGGTTGGAAGGATCGTAGTTCTTAAACAACAAGCCACCCTGATTTGAAGGTCTTAAGTCATACTGAACTATTTGTTCGCCTCTATAATACATCGGGTTACCGTTGGCTGAGTTCACCCCGGCCCACTTGAAGCCGTACAGTTGGGCGATCGGGCCCCCTACTACGGTCCTGTTGTAGGTAGACGTCAAGGTCTGAACCAATTCAGTTACCTCATTTTGGATAAAGGTAATGTTGAAATCGGTATTCCAAGAGAATTTACCTCTATTGATCACATTGGCAAAAGCTCTCAACTCAAAACCTTTGTTGACCATCGCACCCACGTTTTGGTTGATCTCGTTATTTGGGATACCCAAAGAAGGAGCAGTAGGGGCAGCCAAGATCAAACCATCTACGTCGTTGGAGAAGTAGTCGGCAGATACAGTTACACGACCAATAGTCATGTCAAAACCAAAGTTCATTTTCTTGGAGGTCTCCCACTGGAGGTTACCGTTTGCCACTTTGGAATAGCCGATACCTGCACCGGCACCACCCAATACTGGAGAATAACCTCCGAATGCCGCAAAGGTATCAATCCCAGTATTTCCAACTTCCGCATAGGAAGCTCTCACTTTCAGGTCAGAGATCAGCTCAGAGTTGAAGAAGGCTTCGTCAGACAGTCTCCATCCCACGGATCCTCCGAAGAAGGTACCGCGCTGATTTTCAGAAACAAGATCAGAGATCCCATCATTTCTTACGGTGAACGAAGCTAGATATCTGCCTTGATAGCTGTAGTTCAATCTACCGAAATAAGAATCGAATCCTTGATCAGCATAGCCGCCGCCAGAGAACTGGTTGTTGTAAGAACCAGAGATCAGGTTTTGAAATCTGTAGAAATTGTCAGAAAAATCAGTGCCCTCGGCACTATAGTTATAATAGTTAGTTAACTGATACTCCATACCTGCAGTCACGTTCAAGTTGTGGTCATCAGCGATCACGGTCTGGTAGTTCAGCGTATTCTGCCAGTTCCAGCGAGTTGCCGGTCTAAACGACTGGTAGACGTAGCCGTTTGTGCCACGGCCATCACCGTGTCTTGGGTCCAAAGACTGGAAGTCATCTGCCAAGGTCAAGTCGATGCCGATTTGGGTTCTAGCAGTCAAGCCAGTGATGATATCCACTTCTCCATAGGCAGCACCCAAAATCCTATGCGCACGGCTTCTGTAGATGTTGTTGTCCAGTACAAAGGCAATATTTGGAATATTGTTGTCGGGACCTGCTAGGTTGTTGCCCCAACCAGTAGTAGAGCCATCAGGCTGCACATTGTATCCGTCAAATGCGGTGTTTTCCGGATCGTATATCAATACGTTTGGAAGCGCACGTGTGGCGTTGTAGATGGCGCCGGAGAGAGAGTTTGCACCGTTGTTCAAACCATTGATCTCTGTCATAGAGTAGGAAAGGGAAGTGCCGATTCTTACCGCTTTGGAGATGCTGTGATCCACGTTAGTTCTAAAGGAATAGCGCTTCAGGTCGTTGGCTACAATAGCTGCCTCCTGATCGGTGAAGCCCAGAGAGAAGAAATATTTGGTAGCCTCAGATCCACCAGCAATGGATAAGTTGTGCTGTTGGGTAAAACCGTTTCTGAAAACGGCATCCTGCCAGTTAGTGTTTTCGCCTGGTCTGGCGTTACCGGTAGCATTCGGGTTGGTGTTGGTCACTTTCTCATTTGCGATAGTAACAAACTCGTCTCCAGTCAACAAATCAAATCGGTCTACCTCCTGATTAAGACCCATCGCCATGCTGTAGCTCACTTTTGCCTTACCAGTAGAACCTCTTTTGGTAGTAATCAAGATTACACCGTTGGCGGCTCTTGAACCGTAGATTGCAGTCGCGGAACCATCCTTCAACACTTCGTAAGACTGGATGTCAGCTGGATTGATGTTGGCAAGAGGGTTGGAAGCGTTGACAGCAGATCTGTCGTCATCCACTACAGGAACTCCGTCAATGATGATCAATGGGCTCGCACTGGAGCTGATGGAGTTTACCCCACGGATACGGATGATTGGTCTGGTACCCAAGACCCCACTTGGAGTGGTCACCTGTACACCAGGAGCTCGGCCTGCCAATTGGGATTCAAAGGAAGGGGTGACCAAGTTTTCGATGTCCGCGGAATTGATAGAAGTCACCGAGCCGGTGATCTCTCTTCTCTCCTGCGTACCGTAACCTGTGACGACCACTTCGTTCAAGGTCTTAACGTCAGTGTCCAACAATACGTCAATTACGCTGCTGGATCCGATAGGCATTTCTTTGGTCAAATAACCGACAAAGCTGAACACGAGCGTGGTCGCATTGTCCGGAACAGAGATCGAGTATGATCCGTCCAGGTCGGTGATTGTACCCTGGGTGGTGCCTTTGACCACCACACTGGCTCCAGGTACTCCTTCTGGCTCTTCGGCCGAAGTAACCCTACCAGTGATCGTTTTGGACTGCGCGAGTACTGACACGATGGTCAGCAAACTCAATGCAAAGCCTAATAAAACTTTCTTCATAGGTGTTTGATTTAGTTTTTTTAACATTCAGGACGCTAATATGAGATGTTCCGATGCTAGTAAACAAATCCTTAAAAATGGCCTCTTTTCTGCGAAAGGAGTATTTTATTCTGCCTATATGTGTTTTTAACAAATTTTAATAATTTAAAAAACTCGTAGATAGTCGCTAAGCCGATAAACTATGGCTTTGATTGAAAAGAGTAGAATAAAATTTTTTTATTGAATCCGTTGTATTATTTAAATTCTGAGTATCCAAAAAGTCCAATTTTTACTCAGAGTGTCTTTAGATTTAAAATTGAAATAATATTTGGATAATCTACGTCATTTCGAGACAATACAATCTATTATTCTGAATCACAAAAACTCCAACCCCGAGATTCCGAAATGTTTATAACAGGAACTGCAAATTCCCCAAATTTCCTAAATCTTGATTTTTTTTGAAAAATCTTCATTTTTTGACTTGGATTGGGTACCAAAAATAGGATATCCCTAAAAATCAGCGTTTAAACGGAATGTTCCGATGCAAATTCCAAGCTCCTCCAATCCGCTTGAGCAAGGTTAAATCCCCGGTAGAATATTCCGCTACGAAAGCCTGCTCCCTTACTCTTGACAACACTTCCGCAAAATGCACCGCCTTTAGATCTTTGAAGGCTACTGTCATGTGGGGGTTAAAGTTTCGGTCGCTTAGCTCATCCACCAAGTGAAGCTGCTTTTTGCAAAACTCTTTCACTTGTAGCTGCAATCGCAAGAGTGGCTCAGACTTCTCAATGGACAAAAAGACCACCCTGTTTCCAAAGGCCCCAACCCCAGAGATCTTTACAACAAAGGGCTCCTGTTCCCTCAATTGCTCACTCAATCTTTCTACCAACACATCCTCTTTGGCCTCATTGTAGTCAAAAGGCATCTTGACCGTGATGTGGGGTGGGGACTTGAGTGCATATTTGATCCCAAATTCCTCCCGGATGCTCAATTTGATTTGATGGGCTTTCTCGAGAATCTCGGGTGGCGGTACCAAGGCCAAAAAGTATTTTTGGATGACTTTCATGGATAGGCAATTATTTTCATTCAATGCAGAGTCAGGGTGTGCCAACTTCAACTTGGGAGAATCCCGCTTGGCGGACCTACATCCGGCAATGCCGTCTGTGCGATGTCCTGATTCATCCCTACAAAAGTACCCTGAAAACATTCTCTTTGCTCCATTCTAAAAAATCTGTTCGCATTACTCGATCTATCTTTTAACTTAAGGCTGAATTAACCTAAAAACTATGAAATTCTTTTCAAAGGCTATGGTTGGCCTGGATCTTACCGAAATGGATGACAACCTCATCAAAAAAACGGCTGTTTTTATCAAGTTTCTAGGAATCGAAAAATGCTATTTTCTCCATGTCGCCAAAAACCTGGAAATCCCAAAGGAAGTTCTCGACCAGTACCCAGACTTGATCGCCCCAACGGACGAATCCGTAGAGAAGATCATCAAAGACAAGCTGAAGGAATACAATTTCCCGGAGGACATTGAAACGGAAGTGTTTGTGGAAGAGGGCAACCATCCCTTGGACACGTTCCTGCGTTGGGCAAAGCTCAAAGACGTAGACCTGGTGATCATGGGGAGGAAGGACTCCCTCCCCGGCAATGGAGTGCTCGCGGACGGAGTAGCCAAAAAAGCCCCTTGCTCCGTGCTATTGATCCAGGAAAAGCGCCCCGTCAAGTTTCCGAAGAAAATCCTCATTCCTACCGACTTTTCGGCACACAACCACATGATCTATGATTTTGCCGAACGAATTGCGGAAAAACTGGATGCTGAACTGATACCGATGCATATCTATGAAGTCCCGCATGGCTATTCAAAAACCGGAAAATCCTTTGAGGAATTTTCGGAAATCATGAAGGAGAATGCTCAAACCGACTTTAAAAAATTTGTCAGCAAACACAACCATACTGATCTGGAGTGCAGCCTCGTACTAAATGAAGGCAAAAACCCAGCTCAACTCATCTTGGATTTTGCGCAGGAGATCGACGCCGATATGATCCTATTGGGATCCAGGGGTCGAACCCGATCAGCGGCAATCCTACTGGGAAGCACCGCCGAGAAGCTCATCCATGTGAACAAGTACCTTCCCATGCTGATCTTCAAGAAAAAAGGCGAAACCATGGGATTTTTCGATGCGCTTTTCCGCATCTGAGGCATTACGCCGGAATTAACAAGCTCTTGTTCTAGACCCTCCATTATCCTTTGGAGGTCTTTTTCATGTCAAATCAGTGATGTTGTTTTCGGGCTTGGACTGTTATGTGTTCGGAGGCGCAAACTTTCCTGTAGTCAGAATTTCCCGATCAATAAGCTTTCTCTCGATTATACAGGAGTTCATACACGGTCTTGACCATGATATCCAAGTCAAGGAGAAACGACCAGTTGTTGATATAAAAATAGTCGAGCCTCACCCGTGATCGGATTTGGAAAGAACTCTCTATCTCCCCCCTATAGCCCTTTACTTGAGCCAAGCCAGTGATCCCAGGACGGATTTTGTGCCTGGAATTGTAGCGATCCATCTGGTTTCTAAAGGTCTGGTTCATTGGTACCGTATGGGGTCTGGGGCCTACGATAGACATATCACCAGCAAGGACGTTGAGAAATTGGGGCATCTCATCCAAGGAAGTATTCCGCAAAAAAGCACCTATACGCGTGACCCTCGGATCGTTTTTGCTTGCCTGCAGCGTATCGGAGTAGTCGTTGGGCGTCATTGACCTGAACTTAAGGCAATCAAACACCCGATTGTTAACCCCATTTCTCTTTTGGACAAAAAAGACCGGCCCACGCGATTCGATTTTGATCAGTAAGCCTACCAATGGAATCAGCCAAGACAAAATAAAGACCGTCACCAATCCAGCAAAAATGACATCAAAGGCCCGCTTCACAAAACTGTTCAGGGCGTTGTCCAGCGGGATTTCGTTCACATTGATCACGTACAACTCACCATACTTAGAAAAGGAAAGCTTCTTTTCGAGCTGGAGGCTACTTCCGGGAATTAGCTTCACCTTTATGTAATTTTCGTCGGCAAAGTCGATAATCCGCTTCACCAAAGTCGGCTCAAGCTGGTCATGCAGATAGACGATATCCAGCGACAACTTCGGAGCTTCTTCAAAAAAATCGCCAATTCCTCCGCGGGTTTCGCTGCAGTCCGATCGGTCATCAAAATATCCGAGGAAATTGATTCCAAAGTCTTTTCGCAAACGAAAAACGTCAGCAAGCTTGGGGCTTGTTCCACCCTTGCCAACGATGATGGCATTTTGGTAGTTTTTCCCCTTGGTACGGTATTTCCTCAGCAGCAGATGGACCACCACCCGGTAGATTCCCATCGAAAATCCCATAAACGAGCCTAGTCCGACCAATTGCCCCCAGTCCAAAGACTTCCCAAGCAAGGGAGTCCATAGGACAGCCGCCGCTGCCAAAAAGGCAAGAAGGGTGATGGAAAGACGCTTCAAGGTGAAATCATACTCATCGGTCCGCCCTATCCTATGGTCTTTTCTCAGCGTAGAAAGCATCAACCACAGCGCGGAAAGTACCAGCAAATCCGGAAGTCCAAGCTCGGGAAATAAGCCCGTTGGCTCAAAGAGTAGGCTGAATATCAAAAGCGAAAGCAGAGAAGCCGTAAAATCACCAGCCGCAAACAACCAGGGGAAAAAGGTGTCGAATCTTCTCTTCATAAAAATTTTTCTGCCCGAATTTTGTCTTTAATTGCAAAAACCGGACAATTTTGGCATTCAGCGGAAAGTTTTGCGGCTTAAAATTAAGAAAGAAATCCTGTAGGCTGTTTACTTTTGAATTTATTTGTATCCCCAATTGCCTCAAGGCTTCTAATGAGTATTATAAACGATCTTTTTGCACCATCAGACAATCCCAAATCAATAGGTGCCAAATTCAGAGCAAGACGATTAAAAAAGTTCGAAAAGCTGTTTTTCAGAAATTTCAATCCGGAAAAGCCGATCCAAATCCTGGATGTGGGTGGCACGGACTATTTTTGGAAGTCCAGCCAAGTCCCCAATATTCCCGGTGTGACCATCACCCTGCTCAACCTCCACCTCGAAAAAACTAGCCATCCCCACATCCGCTCGCAAGTTGGAGATGCCACGGCTATGCCGGAATTCGAAGACAAAAAGTTTGACCTGGTGTTTTCAAACTCGGTGATCGAGCACGTGTACACGTTTGAAAACCAGCGGAAGATGGCGGAAGAGATCCGGCGTGTGGGCAAGCGGCATTTTATCCAAACGCCCAACAAATACTTTCCCGTCGAAGCCCATTACGCCATTCCTTTTGCACAGTATCTGCCTAAGGGCCTTCTTCTTTTCTTTCTGACCCAGACCAGAATAAGCCGAATGACCAAATGGCAAAAAGCAGATGCACAGCAATACCTGGATGAAATCCGCCTCCTCAACGAGAAGGAAATGAAGTGTCTTTTTCCCGGTTCAAAAATTCTGAGGGAAAAAACACTGGGGATGACGAAGTCGCTGACCGCCCACAACCTACGCTAGTCTGCAAATTGCAGGCGCACCAGATTGGCGTAGAATCCCCCTTGGTTTTCCAGCAGTTCCCTGTGGCTGCCTTGCTCCACGATTTTTCCTTCGCTGAGTGCGTAGATGCGATCCACCTTGCGGATCGTCGCCAGTCTGTGGGCAATGATCAGTGTGGTACGTCCTTTCATGAGCTCATCCAGAGCCTGCTGCACTAAGGACTCGGACTCTGCATCCAAAGAGGAAGTAGCCTCATCCAAAATCAGGATCGCAGGATCCTTGAGAATGGCTCTAGCTATGGCGACGCGCTGTCGCTGACCCCCTGAGAGCTTCACGCCGCGCTCGCCGACTAGGGTGTCCAGGCCTTCGGGAAACTGTGAGATAAACTGCCAAGCGTTTGCTTTCTGGGCTGCCAAAATGATCTCTTCTTCAGTCGCATCAGGTTTTGCATAGGAGATGTTTTCGCGGATCGATCCGCCAAAAAGCAACACTTCCTGGGGGACAATGCCGATCTTGCTTCGCAAAGCCTTAAGATCCCATTCCCTGACATCACGTCCGTCGATCCGAATGTTTCCTTTTTGGCTTTCGTAAAAGCGCAGCAAAAGCTGTATTACCGTGGACTTGCCGGCCCCGGAATGCCCCGCAAGTGCGACTTTCTCCCCAGGCTGAACTTGGAAAGAAACCTGCTTCAAAACCTCCACCTCCGGTCGTGTAGGGTACGAAAATCCAACCTGATCGAACTCGATTTTTCCGAAAAACCTATCCGCCACTGCACCAGTCTCGGCTTCCGCCGCTTCGTCCAAGATTTCGAGCACACGCTCCGAACTACCGATTGCCTTTTGTACTTGGCTATAGATGTCTCCGAGACCCGCGATTGATCCACCGATAAATGTGGTATAAAGAACAAAAGACACCAATTCGCCAACGCTCATGCTGCCCTCAGCAACCAGACTGGCCCCATACCACATCACAGCCACGATCCCGCCAAACAACGCGAAAATGATAAATGAAATAAAAGCCCCGCGATATTTAGCGGTAGTCAGCGCCACAGCGACCACGCCATGAAGGCCTTTGCCGTATCTCGCTGACTCGTATGCCTCTCCCACAAAGGACTTTACGGTACTGATAGACTGGAGCGTCTCCTCTACGATGACATTCGCCGCGGCGAGTTCATCTTGGGTTTTCTTGGAAAGATTCCTGATAAATCGCCCGAATACCATCGCAATCAATACCAACACCGGAAAAGTAGCCAGCATGAACAGCGTCAACTTCGGGGTATTGAAGAGCAAGAAACCTATCCCAGCCACCAAGGTGACTACCTGCCGGAAGAGTTCGGCTAAGGTCGTAGAAAATGTATCCTGCAGCTGGCTGACGTCTGCAGTGATCCTGCTGATCAGCTCGCCAGTTCTGCGCTTGTCAAAAAACGACATCGGGAGTCGAACAAGCTTGGAATACACGGCCAATCGGATGTCCCGCATAGATCGCTCCGAGACCAAAGCGAAAAGCCAAACCCTGAAAAACGAGAAGATGCTCTGCACCGCCAGAATACAGATTAAAATCCAGGCGATGGAATTGACATCGCTTACGATCCAGCTGCTTCCCTGGGCCGTGTCAATCAGCTTGCCCGCAACAAACGGAAAAGTAAGCAAGGTGAGGGAGGAAAAAAGCAAAAACACCAACCCCAAAACAAATGCCCATTTATAAGGAAGCAAAAACCTGAAAATCCCTCCAAGCTTACTGAGATTTTGCTTGTTTAATTTTCTTCTCTCTTCCGGATCTAGAGCACTTCCTCTTTTCTTGGCCATTTTCGGTTCTTGGTAGACAGTCGGCAAAAGTAGGCGTTTAGACAGAAAAATGACAGGAAAAAAGATAACCGGAATCTATCCCTGCACTGACAGAGTTTTCGCAAGCATTTCGCCCAGCGCAGCTGAATGTTTAAATCCGTGACCAGAACAGGCCGACACCATCAGTGCGCGAGGCATCGCCGGCAAGGGCTTGACGACGAAGCGCGCATCTTGCGTGACGGTGTAAAAACAGACTTCTGATTTGGCAAAACGAGGTCGTACGCCCAAAATCCTCCCGGAGACCTTTTCTTTCCAAAACCGAGCTTGCTCCTCTTCAGTCACCAGCCGATCCAGAAAATCCGGATGCTTGGCGTCTACGAAGGATTCTGTCGCCATCTTCACCGTCTTACCGTCCAGCGAAGGAAACCCATAAATAAAGTCCTCCGCTCTCGCCCCGAAACCCCACATCCAAACAGGATACCTCTCCCAGTCCGTATAGTCTGGATCTATCTCCAGCCAATGCAGAACTTGCCTGCAAATCTTAAATTCGGACTGCTCAGCCTCGGGCAAAAAGTCCTTTATCCAACCACCTGCGCTGAGCAAGACTTTTTCTGCCATCACCTCCCCAATGGACGTACGGATCAGGATGGCATCGCCTTTTTGGCGCAACTCCTCCACTTGGCTATTCGCCACAATCTCTGCCCCATTTTTCCTCGCCAGCTCCAGCTGTGCTTGGATGCACAGCTCCGGTCTGAGAAAACCGGCCTGCTCTTCTAGATAAACTTTGCCAGAACTCTCCAGCTGAAATGCCGGAAATATTTTCCTGAGAAAATCAGATCCAAAGACCTGATGGCTGATCTGATGTCGCTTAGCAAAGGCAAGCGTCTGATCCCAAAAAGCCATTGAGCCATGTTTTCCCCATGCGTTCACTCCAGAGTCCATCAAGATCCCCGACGTAATGGTCATGAGCTTCATCCCAGTTTCGGACTCGATCTCCCTCCATAATTCATGTGATCGCTTGGCGAGTGCGATGTAGTCTTCCCCCTCGCCTACAGCCAGACGGGTAATGCGGGATTCACCGTGGCTCGACCCCAAGCTATGGGGAGGAGAGAATCGGTCGATTCCCAAAACTCTGCACCCACTTTTGCTCAGTTGATAAAGTGTCGCGCTTCCCACGGCTCCAAGACCAACTACGGCGACGTCATATTTTGAAAGGGATGCTGTCATGTCCCCAAGATAGCTTGGACATCAAAAAAGCCGAAGAGTCTCTTCGGCTGTATTCTATTTTTTCCCATTCTGCCCCAGTAAGCAGGGGACAAATTTCCATCACAACTCAATTTCTACCCATTTGGGCATCGATCAATTCCCGCTTTAGTTTGCGCTCACGATCCAGTGTATTTTTGCGGTGTTGATCAAACTCCTCCTGCACTTCCAGAAAGTCTTTCTCGGCTTTTTTGATCCTTCCAAAGCTCTTGAAGTATTGCATAGCAAAAAAGGCAAGAGCGCCGGATAGGATCGCAACCAAGGTCCACATCAGTGTGGAATAGAGTGTCTTTTGTATCCCTATACCCAGAAAATTGAAATTATCCCTGTCGGCAATCGCTTGGTTTTTTTCTTCCATCTCCGCAGACAGGCGTTCCTTTACAATGCTGACGGAGTCATTGAGACTGGACATTTGGAGGTTCAGATCGGATACTTTCTTGCTCAGCGTCTGTACGGAGTCCAATACATTGGATTTGAGCTGTTCCAAATAGGCCTTTTTGACCACCTCATATTCCTGAAAGCCATTGGAGACCCGATAGATGTAGTCAAACTGACTGGTAATAGTCCCTGATCGAAGGGAATTTTGAGTGGAGGTGGTGTCTTGGGCAAAGCCTATGGAAACAACGGAAAAAAGGAAAAATACAAAAAGGGCATACTCTTTCATCGGCATTGGTTTTTTTGTTTTCGCTAGCTTTCAATAAACGTGCCTTAAATCAAACCGAATATAATTTTTTATCCAAAAAAATCAATCACAGAAGCGATCTTTTTCTAATTGATAATCAACCGATTAATCTTATATTTATTTGCTGTCCAAACAGAATTTTCTCTTGCGGCTGCTGTCATTGCCTCAATCGAGATGGTTCCGACGTTTGTCTTCGCATTTGCCAAAAGAACTCTTAGCAAGGGTCTTAAGGCTGCCAATACAGATTTCGGTCGGTACCGATTAAGCCCGAAAGTGTAGACCGAGGCACTTGAGACAAGCCAGCGCTAGATCCGTTTTAAGCGTGCTGGAGTTAAGTATTCTTTTTTACCATGAAACTCAAGACTTTTAGAATCTGGCTTTTTCTCCTGCCTCTCGTTGCAGTCATCGGAGTAATGCTCTTCGTCCAATCTACCAACAATCAGAAAGAACTGGAGCAACAGCGTATACGGAGTATAACTAGCCTAAGTCGGGACGTACAATCTGCCCTCTCGGACTACGTCGCGCGCTCGGAGGCCTATATTCTGCGAAAAGGATTTGCAGAGGAAGACGGTTCGTTGGGAGAAGCTGCTGGTGATGTAAACGAATTTCAGAAGGGATTTGCTCCGGAGCTGATCCAGCTCCGATATCATCAAAAAGAGTCACTGCCGGAAGAAACCCTTTTTCTGGACAAGGGTAAAGTGAAAGTACGATTCAAAAGAATCCAATTCCCTTCTGAAATCAAAGAAAGGTTTTATGAGGCAGTCGAGAGTGCGGATTGGATATAAGGTTCGGCAGCGGACGGCGACACGCCCCTGCTGATGGATCTGGATATCCCGCTTGCCGTACTGCTCCGCAAGGTAGAGACCCAGGACTTTACATTCGGGAAATTCTTTTTGACCAATGCCAAGGGGTATGTGGTATACCCAGATACGGATCTGGGCACGCAGATATTTGATCCGGTAGGGGCAGCTGAGGATACTTCCGAATATTTCAAAACGGGCATTTCCCTCCATTCTATCCAATACAACCAGCTTCACTACCAGGCCTACGCCAGTTCCCTGATGCTGGGCAATTTGAAGCTCTACTTTCTGGGAATCTACGAGGATGCCTATTTTCAAAAAGTGGGCTTACGGGTAGACTATGGATTGCTCAGCATACTCCTATTTATGCTGGTAGTCCTGGTGTGCTCCATTCCCATAATAGCTGTAGTATCCATGGGCAAAGGCGACGTGCTGACCCAATCCAGGGTGATCCAGGTCGGTGTATCCCTGATGGCGCTGGCCGTGGTGGTGGGTTTTACCTTTTCGTATGTTAAAAATGTCCCCGATCCAAAAACCATCCTGAGTGGGGACATCGAGCAGGTCAATTCGGAATTTACCGACAACCTAGCCCAATATTACCAGCTATTGAAAGAGTGGGATCCCGGCGCCAAGCAGAAAGAATCCCGTTACCACAACACCAACGAACTCTTGACGGTAGGCTAACCGAAAAACCCAGGATAAGCCTTCTCGCAAACCGACTAAATCAATAAATTGGACACCTGTACCCGTTTGACACCTCTCTCCACATTGAAAACACTCTATCTATTCCTGATCCTTTTTTCCTGTGGCTTTCACGCTTTTTCGCAAAAAGCCAACCTTAGCCCGCTTCAATTGGCGCAAGAGGCTTTTGAGCAGCAGCGCTGGGAGAAGGCGCTGTCCATGCTCGATCTTTGGATCCAGGACAACCCCGCCGACCGGGAGGCTTATTGGATGCGTGGGCAGGCCCACCAATACGTAAACAAACTGGAAGAAGCCCTGGGCGATTTCAGCAGCCTGCTCACCCTTGACCCTCAGTTTGCCGAGGCATACTTTGAGCGGGGTAGGGTGCGCTACCTGCTGGGACACTACGAGTCTGCAATCGAGGACTTCGAAAACTTCCTCAAAATGCCGCCTGGAGAAACAAACCGCGTCCTCTACAAAGTCGCTCCCGGCTCCAATGGCGTATCCGAAGTCACTACACTTCAAACCGCAAGCGCAGAGCAAGCCTATTACCATCTGGGCCTGTGCAGCATAGAGCTGGGAGAGTATGATTTTGCCATACTTTACCTGGACGAAGCCCTCAGTCTAAACCCGGAAGAAGCGGATTTCTATACGGAAAAAGGCCGAGCTCTTGCCAGGCTGGGAGACAATGTGCCGGCGATGGAGGCTTTTGAGCTCGCCCTGGAATTAAATCCCAATCACCTTCCCGCCAAGGAAGGTTTGGCACTGGTAAAAACCGGGGGAGACGAAGTGCTGCTGAGCCAGCTGGATCAGGTCGTCGCCGAGGGCTCCGGCAATTCCCAGACCTACAAGCAACGTGGGTTTTACAGGATGAGCCACGGACAAGACGATGGCGCAATTGAAGATTTTGGCCTGGCCATAAGCCTCGATCCAGAGGACTCCGAATCCTACTTCTACAGGGGAAAGACCTACTCCCGGCAGAAAAAATGGAAAGATGCAGAAGCCGACTATTCCGCCGCAATCTCTCTAGATCCGGAAAATCCCGAATACCTGCTGTCGCGGGGCCAGTCTAGATATGTCAGTGGGCAACTTGAGGAGGCATTGGCGGATTTTACCCAGACCATAGCGCTCGATCCGGACTTCGCTTCCGGCTACTATCATCGCGGCATCACCTACCAGCGCATGAACCGAAAGTCCGAGGCATGCTCGGAGCTGCAAAAAGCAATCGACCTGGGAATGGAAGCGGCTGTGGGTGTTTGGGAAAAAGTGTGCAAGCAAGACTAAAGCTCCCGCACTGTATCCACCTGTGAGGCAATGATAGCTGGCCTCCACGAAGCCAAAAGCGTAATTGAAATCACCGCGGCGCTGATCCAAAGAAAATCCGACCAAACGATCCTAACCGGATAAGCATCTACGACTGCCGAAGAAATACCCAAGGAAACCAATCCAAAGGAATCCTGCGCCAAGACAGTCAGGTAGCCCAAAATCAGTCCTATCACGGCACCGCTCAGTGCGATCAAAGCTCCCTGTTTCAAAAAAATCCTTCGGATCATTCTATCACGAGCACCCATGGCCTTGAGCACGGCGATGTCTTTTTTCTTTTCGATCGCCAACATACTCAGTGAAAAAAAGATGTTGAAAGAAGCGATGGCCAGGATAAAAGTCAGCGTCAGGAAAACGAACAACTTCTCCAATTTCACCGTCCGGATCAGGCCCGCGTGCTGCTCGTCGGCGTTTTTTACCAAAAAGTCCGGCCCGAGGTGCTTTTTCAAGCGCTGCTGCACCTCCGCGATCGAGCTACCTTCCTCCACTTTGATTTCGAGCGCGGTTCTTTTCTCCCCATAATTCAGCAGATCGCGGGTAAAATGCAACGGAGCGATGACGTATTGATCATCAAACTGCTGCTCAATGCTGAAGAACGCCCGAGGCTCCAATTGGGCGGAAGAGTAGAGCTGATTAGGGTCTAGGCTTGCAGCAGATCGAGGAGCCTTGGGATAGAAAACCTTTAGCGCGGATTGGGGCTGGTTGAGATGGACCGAAAGAAAGAAGCCCACGCCTCTTCCTAAAATCGCTCCTGGCCGAATGTCGGTGCCCAGTGTCGTGTCACCCCAAAAATATCCGTTTGAAAACCTGCCCTGATCCAGAAAGTTATCCGAAACCCCCTTGATCTTGGCGACGAGCTGATTGCCATCATGCTCGTACAAGACATTGTCCTCGATGACTTCCGTCAAGACCTCCACACCCTGGATATTTCGTATTTCGGCAAGCCAATCTTCGGGAGCCACAAAGCTTTTGCCCTTAGCTGCCTCGACTTTCAGCTCTGCATCGAAGCTGGCAAACAAGCTTCGGATCAAATCCTCAAGTCCATTAAACACCGACATGACCACTACCAATGCAATCGTCCCCACTGCGACTCCCACCATGGAGATGACGGAGAGCACAGTGATGAAATTCCGCTTTTTCTTACTTCGGAAATATCTGCCGGCAATAAAGGAGCTTGTGTTCAAAATCTAAACGGATTAGTCTTCTTCCTCCTCTTCTTCGGGCGCGGGCGGAATGTTGAGATCCGAGATCACCTTATCCATGTGCTGGGCGTAGGTGGCTGAATCGTCTGGAAAAAAGGCTATCTCGGGGATGATTCGCACGGACTTACCGATTCGTTTGGACAGATGGTGGCGGATCTCTCTTTTATGCTCATTGATCAGTTCGTAGGTGGCTTTGGGATCGGTGAGCAAAAAACTCACATATACCTTCGCAAAACCTAAATCAGGGCTCACAGCCACCCGAGTGATGGTAATCATGGATTTTCCGACCAAGTGCTTCGCCTCCTTTTGGAAAATATCCCCAAGCTCTTTTTGAAGCAGCTTGGCATGTTTTTGTTGTCTTTTGCTTTCCATGTGAAGTATTTGTGGTACAAATTTAGCGAAATACTTGGGCATGCTTTAATTTCGAGCCAATCCAACCCAATCCTTCCCTCGCCTTGTTAAGTTTTTTCAAAGTAAACGATCCCTTTCGACTCCTTGGGATAGCAATTTACCTGATTCTGCTCGCGATCTTGTTGCTGGGAGTATTCTCCTTTCCTCTCACCGAACCCAGACTGGTTTGGATGGTTTTGGGCGAACGCTTGAGTGAAGGATACTTCCTTTATCAGGACGTGATCGATGATACGGGCCCCTTGTCCGCTGGCTTTTTCACGTTTGTCCACGCGGTTTTTGGCAGGAGCGAAATGGCCTACGAGTTCATCGGACGAATTCTGGTGTTTTCGCAGATTGTTTACTGGAACTCTGTCTTGATCCGATACCGCGTCTTTGAAGAAAACACCTATCTGCCGGCAATCATCATGGCGGCGCTATTTCACCTTTCTTTTGACATGGTCGGCTTATCCCCGGCCTTGCTGGGAAGTACGTTTTTGGTATTGGCACTGGGCCAGCTTTTTTCCCAGACTATGCTCCAAAAGGAAACCAGTGAATCCACCTTATTGATCGGCATTTACGGAGGTATTGCGACCGGATTTCACCTAAACTTCGGCATTTTCTTGCCCTACATGATCTTTGCCGGGATTGCGATCAGCGGATTTTCGTTCCGGCAGTTGATTCTGTCCCTAGTTGGATTTTTCCTGCCTATCCTGTTGGTGTTGATTTTTTACTTTTGGAACAATGGCCTGACCGAGACACTGGAGATTTGGCCCCTGATATTTGCATACGAAAAGTACAACTACCAGTCCTTGTTTGTCTGGTCACTGTTGGGAGCCTTTCCTCTGATCCTTGCTTTAGTGGGTTATTTCTACAGTGCGGTGCTGAGAGGTTCCACCATCAATCAGCAGAAGCAGAGGCAATTGATTCTGGTATGGCTGCTGTTCTCTCTTTTCGAATTCGTGCTCATCAAAAGGCAGGCGACTTTCCAGCTACTGATCTTTATTCCGGGTCTGACCTACCTGATCACCCAGTTTTTTCTAAATACCGGAAAGGGACTAGTTGGCAAAACCGCTTTTTTGATTCTCCTGTTCGGTCTTCCTGCTGCAGGGTGGTGGTATTGGCAAGATCAGGCAGAGTCGAAATCGCCTTACTTTATCGACGGGGTTTTGCCAATTACACTCAATCCCAACGAAACGGTGATGGTGATGTCGAAGGACTCTTCTCCCTATCTCGATAACCCGCTCGGAGGTCCTTTCCTCAACTTCAACCTGAGCAAAACCTACCTAGAGTCAGAAAAAACGCTGGAACAAAAGGCCAAAATCTATCAAAATCTCCATACCCAAAAACCCCAGGTAGTGGTCGATCCCGAGGGCGTTTTTAAGAACTTACTGCAAGAACTACCCGCCCTTAAAAACCTTTACTCAGAGTCGGAACCGGGGGTTTTTAGGTTGAAATAGAAAAATTGACAAGCGAGCGCCTAAAATAATAAGGACAGGTGGAACAATGCAAATTGAATGGGGTATTAGGGAATTGTTTTAGGGAGTGGCAAATTGACGAACTGGGCAAGCTTTTCTCCTTCTGCCTTTACCCTCAGCCTATTTTACATCGACTTTTCCTCTTTCCCGTATTCCTTGCGGATGCCGTCCAACAGGTCGCTTTGTAGTATGGCATTTCCCTTTCTTGCAAAAACCTGGAGGGCAGAGCATTGCACCGCCCCCAAGATAGAGGCACCCGTCATGTCGTATTTTTTGGCAAGCTCCTCCAAGTTCACATTCGCATCCAATGGCAATGCCGCGGGCATGGATTTCCTCCACAAGAGCAAGCGTTCGTTGCTGTTGGGAATCGGGAAATGGATAATGGAATGGAAACGCCGTATAAAGGCTTCGTCCAAATTATTCTTAAAGTTGGAGGCAAGGATGAGGAGGCCTGCGAAGTCTTCCACACGTTGCAGCAAATAGCTCACTTCTTGGTTGGCGTATTTGTCATGGGAGTTTTGCACGTTTGTCCGCTTGCCGAAGAGGGCGTCTGCTTCGTCGAAAAACAAGATCCAATTTTTCGTTTCCGCTTTGCGGAAGATATTTTCCAAGTTTTTCTCCGTCTCTCCAATGTACTTGCTGACTACTTGCGAGAGATCCACTCGGTATACCTCCTTTTTAAATTGTTTGCCCAACAAGGCCGCTGTCAATGTCTTGCCTGTGCCGGGAGGGCCATAAAAAAGGGAACGAAAGCCCGGTTTCACTTTACGCCCCAAATTGGCATCCTTCATCAGTCGTTCGTTGAACTCCAACCAGACGGCGATGTCGTTGATTTGCGACAAAGTTTGGGGGTGGAGTACCACGTCCTCCCATTCCATGCTGGTGGAAATGTGTTTGGCGGGAAAGTCAGGGCCAAAACGGGGGGGCGATTCTTTGCCCAACAACAGTTTCTCCAACCATTCAGGTTGCAAGATCAGTCGACCGCTCATTAACGGCTCGCCTTCTTTTACTTTTTCTAGGCCAAGGACGTTCAAGCGATAAAAGAAACCCTTCTCGGAAAACAGGGACTGTACTTCCAGACGCTTACTTAAGTCATTTCCAGCCAAAATAAACTGAGCGGTTTCGCCCGTGGGTAACATACTCCGGTGATTACTGCCTTTCACACCACCGAATTCAGGAAAATCGCCACCAGAAGGCATCAGTTCCAAGATGATGCTTTCGAAGAAATTGGGTTGGAGATGAGGGACGAGGGCAAGTAGTATAATCACCCACTCATTTGGTGCAAGCGTTTCCGGGAAGATTTGGGACATTTGCTTTTTAAGTTTGGGAAGCCGAAATGCCCCCATCTCCCCATTGTAAGACCCATTTTCGTTTTTCTGGAAATGAGACCCTATTCGTCGGGAAACAAACTGCCGCAAGTCATGCAGCGCAGATTCAAGTTCGGATGAAACAGTGGGAGGTTGTAAATCGTAATGCATAAAAAAAGTTAATAAGAATCAATTGCTAGCTCGAGCACAGGCGCTTGGTTCTGCCCCCGGTTCACTCACCCTGCCCGTTGTCACGATCTGTTGTCTCCTAGTTCTCACCTCGGCAAAACGTGATCGATGCCGGGACTTAAGTTCCGCCGAAAAACACTGGTAATAACCAATAGCGGCATCTATAATCGCGAGTCTTGTACTGCGCGACATTCTTCCTGTTCCCTCAAATTCATCCGCAAGACCATTTTCAGCAAAAGCCAGAAACTCCCTTTCGTCCTTCTTATTCTCACCTGCCAAGCCACTTCTGTACTGCCTAATGTGCTGTAATTCATGTCCTACTTGCAAGACTCTTCTGGCAAAATAAGCGGCTGTGGTATTCTGCACGAAATAGTCGCCTACACCGATCGTCCCGGTTGTAGTAGCACCTCTGCCGACAGAGGTAGTATCAAGCCCTTGTAAGGATCCGTTATAGCGTACCCCACTTACTATTGCCGCATCATTTGGATAGTATTGGCAAATGATTTGGGTCACAACCGATACGGCCTTGCTTTCTACGGAACCAGTCCCAGAAGCAAGACCAATGATGGCCTGTGCACGAGCGTCCAGCGCGTTTCTAGTGCCTTGGGCTGCTCTTGGAGGGGCCGTGGGAGTTCCTTCACAAGCAATTCTTTGCAAAATGGCAGAAGAACCGTTTTGCTGAACCACGTGAGCCAGTTCATGTGCCAGCAATTTTTTACCAGTACCCGATTGGGTGTCGTATTGTCCTTCGTTGAAGACAATGTGATGGCCGATGGCGTAGGCTTTTGCGCGAACATCCTTGGCCGATTCGGCCGCACTCTTATCGGTATGTATCCTGACTTGGCTGAAATCATATCCCATGCGAGCGGAGAAAAAGTGATTGGTTTCCGAGGGTAAGGCATTTCCCTTTCCGTTTAGCGAACCGATGTACATGCTCACGCTTTTGGCTGGGGCAACTGAAGCTCCTGCCTCCTTTTTCTGCAGCTTTTTTTCTTCGTCTTCCCCATGGTCAGGTTCCTTTTGAGGGGTATCGTCCTCAGCTGCCTTCATGATCTTCTCTTTCTTTTCTGGAGCACGCTGGATTTGCTCCTGCTCTTTTTTGTCTTCCGCGCGCATCACGTTTTTCTCTTCCTCCTTCTTTTCTGCCGCACGTTGTACCTTTTCCTCTTCCTTCGCCTCTTCGGCCCGCATCACCTTCTGATCCTCCTCTTTCTTGTCGGGCTCACGCTGCACTTTTTTGTCTTCTTTCTCACAGTTCTCGCACTTGCGATGGATGCTGGGGGCAGGTGGGAAAAAGGAAGAAGGGCTCGCTAATCCAGTGAAGAACTGGTCTTGTTTTGACTCCCTCTTGGCGGCCGCAGTTTCGTGAGAAGGGTTGCGGCGACGGATGCGGCGGTAGGTAGTAGGCTTCATGGTAGGAGTGTTGATTTTCGAAAAATTCTAACAGGTTGTGCAAGCATATCTTACTTGTTGTACAGTTTTACATATTTCAACCCGGACAAATCAAGTATTTTCTTTTGCTCTGTAGCTGTTTTGAAGACTCGGTGAAATGCCATGTCTTTCCTCGCATCACTTAGTTCAAGATAAGTATTAAATCTTGACTTACGATTCAGAGCACTGTTTTTCTCATGGGCCAAAATGATTTTATCAGCCATATCATTATCAAGGCCTTCGATGGTGGCAATCTTATCCTTCTCCCTAGTATTTAAGTAAATATCATCCCTTGGTGCCGAGTCGCTCAATGTATAGCTGGATGCAGATTGGCCAATTGGGTTCGGAACATTGTTGCTAATTATTTTTTCTTTCCTCACGTAGTCGTTATCTTTTTTTTCCATCAAGAACGCTTCACAATTCAGTGAAAGTGGAACATTCACCTCCTCTTTGATGATTTGCTTTTTCTCGACAGCCTTTTGATCGGTTGCAGGTATTTGGGATTCGTTCTGACCATACCCATAAATCGCTGTTACATTATATTCGACAATGGCACCCGAATCGAATGCCGCCTTTACTCTGGACTCAATTTTCCCTTCATGATCTGAATTTCCGACTCGAGAAAGCGGAGTTAAATTCTCCCATTGTCCTAAACCACCCAAGCCTTCGTTCAACAAGTGGCCCTTTACATAGTAACTCGCCGAAGGATTCCCCTCTTGTCTTCTTTTGTTCAGGACTGCATACGATGAGTGGGAAGAACTGGTAGGGGGGGTACCTTTTCTCTTTTGCACTTTATTCAATTTGACCGCCTTCATGGTGATGCCGTAACCAGAGCCTTGGGTGCCATTGACCACTTTTGGTTCTCCAGCTAGTGAAACATCCCCAAACAAAAGCTTGGCATGGATGGCAAGAACGTCCAACAAGAGCTCCACTTCCTTTAATTTTTCTTCTTTGCTTTTTTCTTTTTCCTCCTCTGTTTTTCCCTCTAGCGGTGCCTTCTTTCTATCGTCGATTGCTTTCGCAATTGTGATGGCATCCTTCTTGGCCTCTGCCTTTTCTTTTGTATCCGTGCTTATTCCCTTGAGGAATTTGCTGAAGGCTTCCGGGTCACTTTGCACCATAAGGATCGGCTCCCCCTCGGTACCACCGAAATAGAGGCGATGGTTTTCTCCATTTGGGGTAACGAATTTCTTTTCCAATCCTAGCCACTTCCTGAACTTGCCAATGACATTCTTCCCAGCATCTATCACTTTCTCTTTCCCCTTCTCCACCATCGCCATCCCCTTGTCTTCCAAGCCCAACACGCTGTCCACACCCTTGCCAATAAACGACCAGGCTTTGTTGATCGCATAGTCAATGGCCTTGTCTACCCTGGCGCGGATGCGGGTGATGATGTTGCGGACTTTAACGGCGATGTCGTTCAAACGCAGCAAGGCGGCCAAGAAGGCGATGATGATAGGGATAGACTTGGCAAATGCTTTCTCGATGGCAGTCGCTGCCGCGTCGACGGCTCCTGAGGCAATGTCGGTCACTGCTGCCAGAATGGTGTCCAGCAGTTCGATGATCCTGTCTTTGAAGCGCACCAGCATTATCAAGAAGTCGTAAATGGCCATGCAGACTTTGATGAAGGCACCAATCGGGTTCAGCAAACTCAGAATGAACACAATGGCCGCTTCGATGATGGCCGTCTTAATGTAGGATTTGATGGCTTCCCAGATTATCTCCTTAAAATCGCTGATTTTTTCAATGATCAAATCCCACAGGGCTCCCAAACCTTCGTTGTAAATCTTGAACAACAGGCCACCTGCCTGCTCCAGCCTTTTTACTTTCCGTTCGCCCAAAATGCCTATCGCTCTTTCTTTGATGTGTTGTTTGGTAATGCCCATCACCTGCAAAGAGAGCGAGAGAATGGCTCCCGGACTGAATTCTTTGGGCAATTCGAGTCCAGCAATGCCCAAATTGGTCGCCAGCCATTCCATCAAGCCTTTTTCGAGGTAGTCCATGAATTTGGCCTTGAATTGATCAAAGCCCTTCCGGAATGCCTTGCCCACATTTTCGAAGAAGCCACCGGGATTGTCCATGATCACGCCAATGATGGCGGCAAGTTTGGCCAAGATGGTGGTAAAGAGGTTGTAGAGATCTTTAATAACTTTCCATACTTTTTTGAGGAAACCAATGGCTTTGTCGATCAGACCTTGGTTTGCTTCTTTTAGCTCTTCGATCCGCTCATCCAACTTTTTGACATTGTCCACGTATTTTTTGGCGAGTCCGTCAATCAGACCGTCCCTCTTGTCGTTTACGCTTTGCTCTAGCGAGTCAAATTTGTCTTGAATACTGTCTGCAGCTTCCTTGCCTACACTTTGCAGGTCTTTAGGCAATTGTGTGACATAGTCGTCAATGGCTTTTTTGCCGTCCTTAATGGCCTTTTTGGTTTCGTTTAGTTTGGTGGTAACCACATCGGCCACCTCGGTAATGACTCTGTCCATCTTGTTCAGATACCGTTGTCGGCCCTCGGTGTAGAACACGTTCACCGCATCAGGCATGCCAACTATTTTGTCTTTGGCCCAACGCAAGCCTCCCCAGAATCCGGAGTAGCGGTCTGCCTTGTAGGCCCTCATCCTGCGGTCTACATAGTCTTCGAATTCCTGCTGTGCTTCTTGCGAGCCTTTGTCGAACAGGCTGTTGGATTGGGTGTCTGCCTCCTCCAAGGCTTTTTTCACGGCCACTTCGGCCAGGCCGTAGAGTCGTTCTATTTCGTTGGTGACTTTTGTTCTGGCGTCCTCGTCCTTTTTCTTGGAGGTTTGCTGCTGTTGCACGGAATCGGCAAAGTTCTTGCCTCTCGCGCCATGCATGACGGTGAGTGTCTTCGTGGCATCTTGCGTCGCTTCCGCTTTTGCCGCTTTTAGCTCTACCGCTTCCTCCTTTTTGTATTGTTTAGGCTTATCGACCGCGTCTTTCTGAGCGGCCTGTTTTTCGTTGAGGGCCTCGGCAAAGGAAGGTTCGTTGCTGGTTGTGAGCTGGTTTTCGGTGACGTTGTTCTTCTTCATCTCCTCTTCCAGCGAGCTACTTTGTTCCTGCATCGAGATTTCTTCCCCTGTTTTGTTTTTGGGTACCGCATTGGCAGCCCCTGGTTCTCCAGGTTTGGGCCCGGCAGGTGTGGGTGGCAGCGGAACGGGTTGTTTGTTGTCGGCCGGATTTACTTGAAGAGGTTCCGCAGTTGCCTTGTCCACCGGTCCTGTAGTCTCTTTTTTCCCTCCTTCGACTTTTTCGTTTACCGTCGTTTTGACCTTGTCTATTTTGTTGTCCTTCTTAAAGTCATTGGCTTCTTCCAGATTCTTGGGAGTGATCTCTTCAATCTTTTTTAGCAGTTCTTTCTTGAAGGCGGCGGCATCAAAAGGTTTGTCTTCCGTGGTGGCAGTGCCCATGCCATCGGTCTTACGGTTCTGTGCTTTTCCTTCTGCCTCTTTTGGCACGGCGACAGCGCTTTTCTGGGCCTCTTCCGATTTCTTCTCGGCTGGTTCATGGTCTTTTTGTCCTTTGGCTGTCTTTTTGGTAGTCGACACGACACGCAAAAAGGCCGGATCCTCTGAAGGCTTGGATGGTGAGCGTCCTTTCTTTGTTTTGGCTGGTTTAAAGCTCGGACCATCTGCCGATCTTTTTCGTCCTTTTCCTTTTAACTTTCTGGCAGCTCCTTTTTTGCCCTTGTCGGAAACAGTCTTCTTCTCTGTCGCTCTTTTGTCTTTAGCAGGCGGGGCCAGCGGGGTTACAGGAGCTCTCTTTTCTTGATCGACTTTGGCTTGGTCCAGTTTGTTTTCCTCCACCGCCTTGCGGATCTGGTTGAGCAAAAGTGCCACAATGCCTACGTCGTTCCCATCGGAACCCACTGCCCGTATGTTTCTTTGCTTGAGCGATTTGGCCACTTGTTCGGAAAGCAGCACCGCACCTTCTTCCGTATCCATGTTGATGCGCCAGGGAACAACGGCAATGTCTTTTCCTTTTACAAAAGCATTTACCCCCGCTGCTCTGCACACATTGGCAATTTCGTAATCGCTGTGCAGGCGGATATCGTCCAGATTGGTATGGTAATAGCCTTCTAAATACTCCTTGGCTTCTTTGGACAAAGGTTTTCCGCCCGATCTTCCTTCCAGATCGATCTGTGAAAGGAAGCCTTCGTTAAGCAAACTGCGTTGGATCAGGCCTTGTTGTCCCTTGCATTGTATGCTCTTCGTGGAAACGGATGAAGTTGGACTGGCCCCCTGCTGAATGGTATGGGTGAGTTCGTGGGCGAGCAAGGTTCCGCCACTGGGCGTATCGGGAGAATACTTGCCCTGGTTAAAATAGATGTCGTTGCCGTGAGTAAATGCCTGCGCTTGGATAGAGCTGCTCATTTCCGAGGCATAACCACCAGTATGCACGCGCACTCCGCTAAAATCGGCTCCAAAACGAGTTTCCATGAACTGTTGGGTACCGGAGGGCAAAACAGTACCACCACCTCTTTTGGAGGCTAGTTGTTCATGGAAGGAACTATCTTCTTGCGGGGGTGCTCGCCCGCTCCGCTGGATGATAGCGGAACGGTGGAGGGAGATGGGCTTTCGATAGACCAAGGAAGGAGCAAAGCCTTCGCCTGTTCTGGCCCTTTCTATATCTTGGTTTTCTGTCGATCTATGGATGTGAGGTTGGGCCTTCGCTTGTAGCTCTTCTTTTCCTGTCTCCTCTGCAGTTCGGTGAATGACAGGGAAGGATGGTTTGGTTTGGACTTTCTCCTCTTCCTTGCCAGTGACGCTGGTCACGGGTTCCGGCATTCGCATTACCTGGTCGGCCACGGCATCGGCTTCTTTTTCCTGCGGGTCGTCCGGACTGCTCACAGACAATTTTGCCTGCACAGGCGGTGTGAAAAAGGAGCTGGATTGGTTGCCACCGAAATAGGAGTTCTCGCCTGCCTTTCTGAAAAAGGAGGTACTCGGCATTTGCTGCTGCCGATTCACGTGGACGTTATGCGCCTTTTCGGCGGTGGAGAACACTTTACTATATGTGGCTCAACGTTTTATACTTTATGAATCTAACCCTTTTCGAGGAGTGAGGCAATGCCCTTGTTTGATTGACATTGCTCATCATTACATTTTTAATTTCGCTCTACTAACGATACCATCATCGGCAGTTGTGAATAGATCGCTTGCATTGTGCAACGACATATGCCTTATGCAACCAATATGTAGTTGTTCGCTGTAGACAATTTTTCCTGTGGACAATTGAAGAATGGATACATATCCCACGGTGGATCCAAGCGCCAAAAAACTGTCAGATAGAAACAGTGCTTTTGAACATTGCATCATTTCAGGAAAGTCCATCTTGAAAAAAGAATTTCCTTTCTGTTTTAAAATTGAAATCTTCCTTTCCTTTTTCAGGATGCAGGCAATGTATTCACCCGATTTGCTAGCACACACAAATTCGATCGCCTCATCATCAAAACGGTAATCAAAACGATTATTGCTTTCTCCTTCTTTCAAAACAGTGAGACAAGACGCATCGGCCACAAGCCACAAGCCCGATTGGTTAGATTCTAAGAATCCATGTGAAGGAGATGTTCCTGTTTCATTTCCTAAGTCAAAAAGAAGTCTCCTTTCCCCGTTGTTGTCAAGATCCACTGAATGAATCTGCCTCTTGGCAAGAGTGAACAGAGGAAGACTGCCCACCCAACCATCTTCAATATTTTCGGATACTACTTCTGTTTTTTTTGATTCTAAGTCCACAAGACAAAGCTGAAAACCTTCAAATACCACTATTCTTCCACGATCTAAGAACTTCACCTTCGCATTTATACGACTGCTTTTCAGATCCAGATAGAAAAGCTCGTCACTGTCTCCATAGTTTCTGACGCTCATTTTCATGCTACCTTCCACTTGATAAATAAGGACGATACGTTCTTCCATGAACACATCAAACGCCAAAACCGGGTAACCGATCTCATGTAAACGGACTTGTTCAATTACCTCCATGCCAATTAGTTAATTGGTTGATTATTTGCGTCCCAGAAATTTTGCCCGCTGATTCGTTTCGCGTGTGATGCACCACCGTCGGCCAAACTGCTTACAAAATTAGGACCTACGTATCTTCTGTACTGAATACCACCTGAGCTCTTGCCCGAGTTCACTCGCTGCGTAAGGATCTGCCAATTACTTTGATCCAAGAAATGGCTGCGCCTTGCGCTATCGTCTGAATCTGCTCCTTCCTGATTCCACAATTGTGCGACCGGTGTGATGTGGTCCACCGCATAGGTAATCGTAGAAGGATCGTACGTGGTAATATTGGCGTCTGGATCTATGACTCCTTCCGTTTTTAAGGCTTGCCACCCATTCTGGTTCTCGGCTGATTTTATACCGTTGATTCGTGCAATCAGTGCTGGCTTCCTAGCGTCGACATAACTATTGCGGTTACTGGTCCATGAATGCATACTGTCGTACAAGTTGGAACGGATATAATTCCCCACTTCTTGTTGTGATGCCCTCGGTATGTAGCGTTGCGATGGAGCTGCTGCGAAGAAGGCCTGCAATTCAGTAATGTTGAATAATTGTGCCGCCTGCTCCAACATATTGCTGATCTCAGCTTGCCTTCTTAAAATATATGCTTCCTTGGCGGCTTTTTCAGCCTCTGGGTTTCTTGCTACATTATGTAATATGTCGTTTTCATTGTCTTGATAATCATGTTCGATCTCTCTGACTTGGGTCAATGCAATTTCCAATATGTTCTTATTGGGATTTGTGGACGGCATACTAGCGATAATCCGAACCAATGTAGGCTCCAAAACAACGGGATCGGAGTGCAATACAAACTCCAACCTGTTGTTTGCCACTACGCCTTTTAGAGTATGAGATGCCGTGGTCATGTGCATAGGTGCACTCACTTCGAAATTCTGGTCATTAGCTCCCCCGTCGGGCGGAGCTTCCCCTTCGCCTCCTCTTCCCATCAGTCGATCGATCACGCTAAAGGCTGTATCCACTGCCCTGTTTACTAGCCAGGTCAGCGCCTCATCGACCATTTCTTGGGCTCTGCCGATCATCTCTCCTATTCGTTGCCCTATGCCGCTTAAACCCACTTGGTTCGCCAAGAAACCGATCACAATCGGTACAGCTCTTGCCATCGTTTGTTCCAAATAGTTGGCAGCGGTAGTGATGTTGCCACTGGCTATATCCACCACTCCCTCCACGAAGCTGTTCACGATCTCCAACATCTCCCGCAAGTACTTAATGAAAGACTGAACGGCGTTATAGAACGCAATTACACTGTTCACCACGGCCATGATACCCGTCGGGTCCAGCATGCTGAGCAGTCGGGTGATCATGCGGTTCACGATCTGCTCCATGATCCAGTTCTTCACTGCATCCAGAATCGTGTTCCACAAATTGCTGAGCTGCTCTTGAATCTTGTCCCAAATAGCGGCCACGCCACGCTCTTGCACGTCTCTGATAAAGGTCCAAATGCCTTCCAGGGTATTGATCATGCTTCGAATCCTTGCTACCCGTTCTGGGCCGATACGAGGATGGGCCGCCAATTTTTCCCAGATTTTCTCCATGCTGATACCCAATACTTGCAGCACCCATGAAATGATTCCTCTCAAGGAAGTATCTGTAAATGTGGGCACCCCTGCATCTCTCAGCTCGCTAGTGAGCCATCCTACCAATCCCGTGAGCAAGTGCTGTAGAATATTATCAAAGAACTGAATAAAGCCTTGTTTGATGGCTCTGAGCAGATTCTTCAAGAACCCAACCGGATCGCGCTTGATCATCTGATACGCCTGCATAGCCTTGGCGATGATGTTGTTGATCAGATCGAAGGGAAAGTTCATCACGATCAGGATCGCTTCGATCACGATCATGATGATCTCAATCACAAAGGCAATCAGCCGGCCAATGGGTTCTCCAAACTTGGCGATGATGCGCTGGAAGGCCGCTATCGGATTCATCAGATCATCCAAACTGAAAGAATTCCAGAGATCGATGAACAGCTGCACAATGGCGGATGGCGTCATGTTGAGGCGTGCCACCGCAGCCGTTATTTTAGCGACGGTGCGATCGATGGCTCCGCTTTCTTTGAGTTGATTGTACTGTTCTTCGCCCCCTTCCATTAAGCTGAAGAACCCTTTGATCACGTTTTCCATCGTGAAGGGAACTTCTTGATCTGTGAATGGATCTTTGCCGATGATCACCGTCACCAAGCTGAAGCCTCTTACCGTTCTGGCCCATGCACTCAGGCGTTGCATGAGCACTTCCTTGATCAGTTTAAGGATCTCGGCTCCTACTCGGGTCACGAAATCCCACACCTCTTGGATAGGTGCGGCGAACTCGTTGTAGATGTCGGTAAAGGTGCCGACCGGATCCATCAAGCTTTCGATGGATACGCGGTCCCAAATGTTTTTAAAGCCTTGGACAATCCGTTGATAGGCTCCACTAAAGACAGAGATGCCCTCGTCGATATAGCCGACTATTCGTTGGAAGGTACCCGTCTCCTCCATCTGGGTACGTTGCTTCACGCCTTCCTCCCCGCCCAGTTCGAGCAAGGCGTTTAGAATATTGGTACCCGTAGGCGCGACCTCTTCCTCTGTGATCGGATCTCGTCCTAGAATAACACAGAGCAATGGATAGGCTGTCGTTTCTTCTTTGATGAAGTCGACGATCTTCTCAAGCAGGTAGTCTTTGATTCGTGTGAGCAGTTCGACCGCCGCATCCACGGCAAAGTCGATCACGTTGTTGATGAAGTCCAAGACAATGCTGGCCCCCTCACGCAGCACCTCCATCGGACTGGTGAAGTCGCTAACGCCCAACCTTCCCCAGAAGGCATCGAACCGGTCAAATAGATCATCAACGATCGATTCCAAAGAGGCTATCTGGGTATCGATCCACTCGGCAGCCGAATCCAGTAAGTGGATCTCGTCCAGCTTGCGGTGTAGCAACTCCCCACCAGGCATAATGTCGAATGCAGCCTCTATGAAATTGCGACCATTACGCTCAACACCTTCTCCGGTGATTGGATCGCTGCCCAAAACCACGCGCAAGGCACGATAGCCAGGAATATGCAGGGCCACCTGTTGCGCTTTTTGCAAACCGCAACGTTTGGCCTCATCCAAATCGAGAGTGATGCAGTCGGTGACCGAGCCGATGTAGTTCAACGCGTCGTCGATGACCGATCGCTGAACGATGTCACTACCTTCCGAAGACAGGGATGGAGGACCTCTGTTTTGTGTGATGCCAGAAGATTGGCTATCGCTTCTCGTATAACTACTTTTCAGTGAAGTTGCTAAGGCATCTGATTTTAATTGGACCTGCGTTTCTGATTGTGCATCTTGCTCATGTGTTTCTTCACAGTCGCATACACGATGGATGTCGAATATCGCTTTCCTTTGAAGCGTAGGCGAAGCGGCTTTTTGCTTTTCATCCTCTTTTTTGTCCTCGTCCTTGGTTTGGATGATGTTTTCTGGGCTGCCTGCTGCTGGCTTCGTTTGCAAGCCACCTTCGCTGTCCACCGACCATTTGCTTAACTCAGGTTTTGCCTGAACAATTTGTTCTTGTTCCCCGGCTTCCTCTTTACGGTCTACCTTGAAGAGTTCTTTTCTGAGTTCACGAAGGGATTTGGGCACGGAACCCGACGTACCTTCGCCGGCACCCAAGCTGCCTTCCATGTTCAACAATGGATTAAAGAAGCCTGTCCAATTGCTCATGGGGTGGTCGCGTGTTTGGATTTGGGCCCCGAGATTATCCTCTCCGGATGTATTCCCGTTTACTGTGCGCACGGTGCTGGCGTCGGCACGTTCTACCATGGCATAGTGTGAATAGCCCTCCTTATAAGCAATGTCTCCTACTTTGGGGACGTGTCCGGGCGGATAGGCTGATTCGGGCTTGATGATGCTTTCTCCCAACTTCCATTTCGGCATGGGAACACCACTTTTGTTGAGTGCCCAGAACACAAAAATGCCGCACCAGCTAGGCATGGCATCCCGTTTACCCGAAATGCGGTCGCCGTTGATGTCCTGCGGGTTGACAATAGTGCCTGTGGTGATTCTTTTTTTCTTGATATCAGCCTCGGCTATTGCCCCTGGCACAGCGCTACCACCGGAACCGCTTACAATCTTGTCTTCTCCAAAAGTGGTTTTGAAAAAATCGACCAAATCTTGCCAACCTTCTCTGTTGCCATCAGGCCCTTCTTTATTGGCATTTACTTTCCCCTCCTTGCTTTTGGCCAGTTCAACGGCATTGGTGAGTTGAGGGACAGAACCTTCAGCGCTTCGCTGGATGATCGGTTTTCTGGAAAGTGAGGAACTGGCAGGGGTGGAACTCTTAGCGCCCTGTGTGCTGGCTCCTTGCTGAATGGTGTGGGTAAGTTCGTGGGCGAGCAAAGCTCCGCCACTAGCGGTATCGGGAGCGTACTTGCCATGGTTAAAATAGATGTCATTTCCGTGCGTAAAAGCTTGTGCCTGAATAGCACTACTCATGTTTGCCGCATAGCCACCCGTATGGATTCTTACGCCGCTAAAGTCTGCACTAAAGCGGTTTTCCATAAACTGTTTGGTGCTTGAAGGCATAGCACTTCCACCGCCTCTCTTGGAGGCTAATTGTTGGTCAAAGGAAGGTTCTTCTTTTGGGGGAGCACGCCCACTTCGCTTCAAAATGCTCGATCGATGCAAGGAAATGGGCTTTCTATAGACCTGGGAGGATAAAAAGGCCTCTCCTGGTTTAGGACTGTTTTCAGCATCGCCAAATGCATCGGCGCTCCGTTGTATGTCAGGTGTAAGCTTGGCATGTAATTCTTCCTGTCCGTCTTTTTCTACACTGCGGTGGATAACGGGTATTTCCGGTTTGGTGTGTACTTTCTTTTCCTCTTCCTTGCCGCTCACCGAGGGCGTGGAATCTGTCATGCGCATGACTTGGTCGGCTACAGCATCTGCCTCTTTTTCCTGCGGGTCGTCTGGACTACTCACCGACAGCTTGGCCTGCACCGGAGGGCTGAAAAAGGAGTTTGCTTCCTGAGCTCCAAAAAAGGACGATTCTTCTCCAGCCTTCCGAAAGAAAGAAGTGGGGGATGCTTTTTGCGACACCACCGTACTGGGCTTTATCGTTTTTTCCGTCGTGGAGAACACAAAATCAAATCACAAATCACTCTGATGCGTTTAGTTCGTTATTAATTCCATTCTATGCGAAGAAGGCGTTCCATCCAAGGAAGTTTGATCAGTTGGATGTTCCAAGGTAAGTGGTCCAGCAATACATCTATTCCTCTTTTTTCCACCAATAGCCGCCATTCCTTGGCTTCGAAAGTGAGTTTGCCCTCTCTCCGAAGAAATGCTTCCCGCAGTCCTTCTGAAGAGGTATCCTTCAAAATACTCCAGTGTTCTATGGCAGAAGTCAACAATTCGTCTGCTTCCCTTTTGTCTTCTTCTGTTAATAGTTCTCCTAAATCCACCGCCTGCGCAAAAGGGATACCGCACAACAGTTTGGACAATACCAGCTCAAAGGGGGCAGGCCCTTCGTTTCCTGTACCTAAATAATGGAGTAGGCGTAGTGCCTTCCCTGGCTGAGCTATCTCCCATCCTCTCAGGACGTTCAACCGCTCGAACAACATACTTAGAAATGGGTGGAGAAGAACAATCCCTGCATTTTGCAAGTAGATTTCTTCTCGCTGTGTTTCGTCTTCCACAGATATAGCCACTTCGGACACGGAATTGGTTGGACTGGAGTCATGAGCCTTAAAAAGCTCTTTGGTTTTTGACAGTCTTTTCTGCCAAGTGCGAAAAAGGGTGGAAGTGACTGCAAGCGCTTGTTGGCCTGAGATCGAAATGTTTTCTGCTTTAAGCCATTCTTTCAGTGCCAGTTCCGCGATTTTTTCATCACGTTGGCTTTGCGCCAAGCCTATTGCCTTTAAGAGTGCTTTTCTCCACGCAGTTTCCTTTTGCCTTTTGTTTTGTGGGTATGCTGAACGTATGTTCGTCAGCAAGTGAATGTCATGGAGGATTGCTGGCCACTCTTGCTTTGCGAAAGGGAGTAGTTGGCCGATTAAATGGTCCAAGAGCTCACTTGGCAAGGATTGTAAGGCATTTTCTACGGCCCTTTGTTCGGAAAAGGCGGTGACAAGGGTCGCTCTTTCCAATTGGCTCAAGACAAGTGATTGTGACCACTCGCGATAGGAGGCCAAAAATTCTTCCTGGTTTTTTATGGGTGTCCACCAAGGCAAAAAGCCTTTCTGAAAATAATGGAGCAACAATTCAACAAAAGAAGATGGTCTAGCAGAAAAGACCTCCTTCTTTTTCTTTTCTAATTCCCTTGCAAGAAGTTTGCGAATTTGCTCGAGAACCTGTTCCGTGAGTTCGATTTTCCAATGCCGACTGGCATTGAGGTTCAGCTCAATATCAAGTCTATCAATTTTTTGCTGATAATCGGGCAGTCCCAATTCTTCGAAAACCGTTTCCAATTGAGGAAGCAAGGTTTCTTGGCACCATTCTCCCACTTGCTGTTGCAATTCAAAGGCATCCGTTTGCCCATTAAAATTCAATTCGATGAAGTTCTTTTGGATCGTATTTTTAAGGGTGGACGCCATAGTTTAAACTCCAAAGTCACTTAGCATTTCGATCAATTTGTCCAGCACGTCTTGATAAAGCTGCTTTTGTTCCCCGCTTGTCAGCCGGGCTCGTTCAGTCTGAGCCTCTTGCTTCATTCGAGCAAGCTGGCTACTATCAGCAGGGTTGAAGTTGATCCCCATTTCCTTCCATCCGTTCAAATGTCTCATGATCAGTTCGAATACAGGCAACATGGGCAGTTTTGCTTGATTGATATCTTCTGGCTGGATGCAGGCGATATATTCTGCCAGTCGTACCAGTACTCGGTAAAGGTACAGAGCGGGCAATCGTACGTCACTTTCTTTGATGAGCAGATCGAGTTCCGATAGCCATTTGGTCAGCAGTTCTATCACGCTCGTGGTGCCAAAAAAGTCGATCTGTTTTTGAACTGGCTTCCCGATCAAGTCCAATAAACGTTTGAAGTAGGCCTCTACCTCGGGATATTGCTCGAAGATTTGTTTGAAAGGCTCAGCCAAGGGCGCTGGTAATGCATCTAGGCCATTAAAGTCGCCAATGATCTCTTCTAGGGATTCACAGGTTTTCTGGATGGGGAACTCTACCGTAATGCTCCTCTCGGTCCCATCACCACATCCAGGGATATTGGCGGCCTTCAGCGTAATGACATAGGTGCCCGCTGTGGCATAGGTATGGGTGCCAGGCTCTTCTGCGGTACTTGTGTTTCCATCTCCAAAATTCCATTCATACTGAGTAGCATATTTGCTGAGGTTATTCAGAATAATGATTCCTGGTCCGGCAGAGGAAGGATTAGCCGTGAAATCGGCTTTGGGAAGGTGATATACAATGGCTTTTAAGACAGATGAACTCTGGCCATCCTTCGTGTACACAAAGTCCTTCTCAATCTTGTCGTTGTTGCCCAATTGTGGCTCTAATGCCGCAGGAATAAATGTCCAAGTGCCATCGGCCTCGGTATTCACCCCGTCCATCGGTTGTAAGGTGCCGCCATCGGGCGAAGCAGTGAATTTATACGGCCCTTTGTCGCTTTGGCAATATTCATGTGTATTGGTGGCAGGGTTCACCTGCAGTGCAAGCGTAAGTTTTGGATTTTCAGGATTGGGAAACTCAAAGCGAACCGGAGGGCAATCCGAACAGCACATGTAGGGAAGGAAAAAGTCGGCGATCACGGTACCGTTGGCCAAGGAATCCACCAGTTCGTTACCTATTCCTTTTTTAGATGTTTGATGATAAACGAGGATAAAAGTACCACCCATCGTCACCCCTGCTTTGTGTTGTAGGCTTGGGTGATGTTGCGCATAATAACTGAAAAACTGGTGTGCGTACAGGTCAGAGAAGCGCTTGTCAAATTCTTGCTTCAGTGCGCGGAAGGCGCCCTTTTTGGTGGTCATGAGTACGTCGTCAAAATGGTCGACAAGATCTTCCAAAAAGGAATGGTCGATCTCCGCATCTTCTTCTTGTTTGTTGACCAACAATTCACGAATAGCTTCTGCTTCGGTTTCAATGAATTCATAGGTGTTAAAGAAAGTACCGTACACCCTAATGAACTGAGCTAGGTCATCGACCATGTATTGCTTTACTTTCACGAGCTGTTGGATAAATTTCTCCAAACGTCGGTTCCTGCGGGTATTGATGAAGCGTGCAGCCGCTGTGCGGTTATCGTCCAACCATTCGATGGTGAGGCCGATCACGGCTTCGTATTCCCTTCGGGCAATGTCGTAGCTGAGTTCCAGATCCTGCATGCCGCATTTCACATCGGCTGTGTTGATCAGGGATTTGTCAAATTCTGTGGCTTTGAGCGCAACTACCTCAAAGGGCAAGCGATAAGTATCCTTGATCTGTTGAATGTTCTGTAAGACAGGAAGGTATTGCTTGCCTATGTGTCCCTCGATACGGAGGAAATTATAAGGCTCCATGTCGTAGAGCAGCGGTTGGTAGACGTATTCGTCCGTAATATTGTAGAGCGCGGCATGGTAGGAGAGATTTTTAGAAGCGTTCCCAATACGCGTTTTGTCAAAGTCCCAATATTGAAACAGTGGTTTGGGCGCTACGTTCACTTGGTAATAATAGGGAATGGATTTAAAGGATAGCGGCAATTCCCCGTATTTGCTCGGTGTGATTCGAAGTGGGGTTTCGGCTCCTGTGGTAGGTACCAGACTGAGAGGAACCAAGAAGCGCTCCCTCAACAGAACTAGGCGATGAAACAGGCTTTTCAGCCTTGACATCATTTTGGTCTTTTCAAAAAGAGGGGAGTAGATGAAATAATGACGAAAGGTGGAAGGACCTGTGCCCGGCACCGCCTCTCCCAAGAGCAAATGCCGAGGGAACAAGGAACTGTCGGGCACGCACAAGCTTAAGATGTAGCTCCCTTCTTTTCGAAATTCTTCATAAGTCGCCAAAAAATCAGCAAACAGGTCGTAATAATACTGCAAATGCAAGGTCTGTTGCGGGGTAATACTATTGTTGTTCAAGAAGGCGTATCCAGAAGCAAAACCCGCGAAGGGATTGCTAGCGTACTCATCCTCCACAAAAGGGGAAAAGATATCGTAGGCATCCGCAAGTGCGTTTTCGGTGTTGGTTAAAAACGTTTGGCTAAGGACATTTTTAAAGGCGTTGAAAATATGGAGCGAATTGATAGGATGTGTGTTGGGCACATCGAAGCGAGGCATGTGGAGCTCCTTTAATCCGGTGAAGTCACCGGAGCCCAGGTTTCCGGTAGGAATAAGCAATCCAAAGTCGACCACATCTTGTTTGGAAACCAGCAAAGGCCTGAACGTAATCGTGACATTAATACCCTTGTCGTCGCAACTGTTGGGATTGCAATTCTTGTTGTCTTCTTCCAACAACTCAACGAACAACATGACTACCTTTTCCCCTTCGTTCAAAAAACTCAAATTCAGATCGGTGGTGCCTTCTGTCACTCCTGCCTCCTTCAGTTCCCAGAGGTCAAATTTCTTGGCGGTCGTGCTGAGGTCGACGAATTTCTCGTAGTATTTCGGCTTTACAGGGTCAAAGTCGATCCGTTTGGAATACGTCTTTTCGGCAACAGTGATCAAATAACCTTCTGAAGTAACACCGCAGCCTCTTGAGATGGTGATGGAGGTACCCGAAGGATTCGTTTTCACTTCCAGGCCACACACGATGCCAATGCCGATCAGGTTGGTTCTGGTCATGCGGCCCTGTTCGTCGAGGTAGCCAAATAATTGGTTCAAGTCCTCGGAAGTGAGCAATTGGTCTGGAACAAATTTTGGGAAAACAGTATTTACCGGTATCATAAGAATAGGGTATTTCAGTTTAAATAATAGTTTGGTTCAAGTACACACGGTTTTCGTCGTCACCGTCTACACAATCGTGCAGAGCAGCCTTCGGATATACAGTTTTCAGGTTGACGAACAGCGCCAAAAGTGTGCTCAGTTTCACATGCAACATGCTGGAGTCTGGCTCGGGCTTGCACAATTCCGAGAGCCAAGCACAATAGATCGTTTCAAATTCCATGAGTTGTTCACTGCTCACCCAGCAGATCTTCACACCTAGGTGGGCAGGTACCTCCAAGCGGATCGTTTGTTCAGCAAAGCGCCTGAACTCAATGTGTTTGTTGGCCAAAGCATAGTTGCCCGCTCCTTCTTCTCCATTGAGGATCACCGTCAAACGGAAAGAATATGGGTCTTCGTCTCCACAAAGCGAACAATCGGGAGATAGGCAGATAGGCAGCAAGGGATCTCCATCTGGAAACTCGGCAGAAGGTTTGTTTCGAGGGCGCAACAAAAGATGCTCCACCACAAACACCATGTTGGAGACCACTACCTTCTTAGCAAATGCGACCAATTCATCGCGCTTCGCCTCAGCGTCCGGTTGTGTGTCGAAAAGTGCCGGCACTCGTCCCAGTTCTTTTGGACTGGAGTCCCACAATTCAATGTGCCATTTGCCGCCTTCCTCTACTAGTTTGTATTGGGCGTCATCAGTGGCCCATTGCTTCACCGACAACCAGTCTGCCTGAACCTTTTCTTCGGAGAGGTACATGGGCTCATCGGGAAACGTTTCGGTGCTGATGAGATAAACATTCTCATTTTCGTCTACCCATCTCCATCTGCGGCTCAGGAAATTATCTTCAGAATCATGGTCGTCATAGAACTGTAGGTAGTCGATCAGATCATGGATGCCCAGGAGCAGCTGTATCCTTCGTTGTAGACCTGCTATATTGTCGCTGTTGCAGGGATTGTCTTCTTTGTAATTGATGGCTCTGGCACGATTGGCACTCAGAAAAGGATATTCTTTGATAAAGTCGATTTTATCCTTGATCAGTTGGGCCTGCGTCAACGCTTTGTTGCTAGAAAATGAGTAAAGCAAGAGTGCGTAATCGCTAAACTGTTCCGCGAACCGAGCCATGATGTGGTCCAGAAAACGATTGCGCCTGTCCAAAAAAACCTCCTCTGTTTCAGTCAATTCTTCCAAAACAAGTGGACTGAAATCAGCATACAATTCTGTTTCTACCTTGTTAATCTGTTCGTTCTGCAAGAATTTGGAAAAATAAGTGTGGCTGACGCTTTTGTCTAATGCAAAAAGATTTTTTACATGGCTCAATTGTTCTAGGTAGTTCACCAGCAGCTGTTCGTAAAAAAGCAAATAAGCCTTCAACTGTTTGGCCTGGGCCCGCCTTTCCACGGTGGCGGTGCCGGGCAAACCTTCTTGGCTTACCCCGTAGGTAGCTGGAAGAGAGTATTGCAAAGGATAATAGTCTCCTAATGGATAGTAATCGCCTTTGGGAACCGGAAAATCCAGTTCCAATACAGAAAATTTAGGTTGCGCATGCAGGCCCTTGATGACTTGTAAGGTATCCGCCAATTCAAGTTTGTCAGGAAGAAAGGGCAATCCGTTTTTAAAGACCAGGAATTTCGAAGCCTCTACATACAGGCGAGGTTGGTGCTGATAGGTAATGGCCATGCTCCAAGGCTGGCTTTCTACCAAGTTGCCTTCATCGTCGTAGCGAGCCAGCATGAAGTTCTTGATGGCTTTCACCCCAGGGATATCCATTAATAGGTTGATGATATCCGAGGTATAGATGACCTTTTTGAGATTGGTGCTGTCTACTTGGTCATTATCGATAAAACCATTGTTCAAAGGAGGGCCGTCAAAAATGTTGTCCACTGTCTGTCCAGCCTCCAATAGTTGCTGTAAGGAATAGAATTTGATTTCAGGACTGAAATAGTTGTCGATGAGGTAATAGGCTTCTGCCAGCACTTTTTCTATATCGGCAGCAGGATCCACTTCCATATCCGCACACACGGCAATGTCTTCTACCTCTATGCCTTTGATGCTGCAATAATCTTCACAAAGGTTGCGGTGCTCATGCAGGGCAACCTTAGCCTTGGCCACGGCTTCATCCGCCTTTTTGATTTTGGCCAAGTATTTGGCGAAGATGCCACCCGCAGAACTGTCTTCCAAAGCGTCTTCAAGATCTTGAAGAAGAACGGCTTTGCGATCTGTATCGCTCTTGAACCATACCCGCGCGGGCACGTCGCTAAAAGTGAGCAGTTCGGTGGCTGGCAAGTCCCTATCAGGCGCAAATTCCACTTCTACAGTGACAAAGGCATTTCCGCGGAGCACATTGGCCAATTCGTCGGCGGGCACATCCACGTTGTCGCTTTTATTGCCCGAGATAAACTGCACAGTGACGTTTCTCACCTCACTCTTCGAATTCCTGAAAGTGGTATAAAGCGCTTTGTTTTGTTCCAATTGGCGCCAAGAAGGTAGCCTTATCTCGATGCTGGCATTGGTAAACTCCAGTCCAGACATGAAACCAAAGTTGTATTTGATCTTTCCGCTGTTCAGGTCGCCAATTCCTTCTTCGTCCTCGAACTCAAGAAGTACATCATAAAAGCCTTTAATAATGATCTCGTGCTCGCTCGTTTCGTACTGCAATTCGCTTTTTGCGCAATTGGCGTAGAGGTACATGTCGTCGCAGGGGCATTCCTTGCAATGCAGCCAAGCATTTTTAATGCCTTCCTGATCAATCAATAGTTTTCGGAAATCCCTGTTGGTCCAAGGATTGACGGTGAGAATCTCTCTGGCGGTGAAAAAGGCCTGGCGTTCTGGTTTTGGAGTGACGTTCAAAGGTTCCGCCAAGAGGTCTTTGATGTCGAAAGAGCTGCGGTAACCTAAATCGGTAATGGCATAGGCCAACAATTCCAACAGGGTGATCCCAGGGTCGTGGATGTTGTAATCCGTCCACAAGGCGCTACCCAATTGTTGGATGTATTCCATCCCTTTCTGACGCAGGAGGTTGTAATCGCTGCCCTCAGGTAGTTCTGGATGTTTCTGTATGACGATACTTTCTTGCATCTCCTTAGGTTACATGAGGGCTACATTCACTTTCGGGTTGTTCTTGCAGCACCACTGCTTGCGTGATGTCGTGCTGGAATGCTTGGGCGGAAACCAAAACGCTTCTGGCAGTAGAAGCCTCGATTTCTTCCCCTGCCGTTATTTCGGGCGTCAATTCGTTGATTCTGTGGAAAAGCTCCACATCAACAATAAAGTCAACATAAGGACGCTCCTCGATAAAGTTGATGAGCGAAGACTTGTGTATTTTTCCGCCAAACTGTACTTCTCCCTGTCCGTCAAAAGCCCAAGGGCTCAGGTATTCGGTGATCTCTTGGCGTAGTTGTTTGCTGTAAAAGGTAAAATCGTCAAAGCCCTTTAGAAGCTTCAGCTTAAAGCGCATTCTGACTTCCTCAAACTGGGGGTGCCTCACGGTCAGTTTTACATGGCAGGAAACCTTTTTTTTCAGAAACTCCTCAATCTCAAGCAGTGTGTTTTGATTGGTGTAGGGCTTGAGGGGGTTCACATCGTTTCTGTTCACGATGCTCGGAATAGTGATGATGGCCACGTGGCCTGGCAGTACTTCGTTATACACGCCTCCATCAATCTTCGTATGATTTAGGCATTTTACTTTGTAGATCTGGGGAAAGGCCTCCAATATCAAATGTTCGTAGTCCCAAATGGTAATCGCTCTCGCCTTGTGGCGTAATCGCTCGCTCACGCGTACATAGAAGTGGGCATTGTCTTCTGTTGGTCTGCCACCAAAGGAAGTGTAGGGCTGTTCTATTTTTTTGACGGATGTGTCAGGTGACTTTAGCTTGGAAATGCTGGCTGCGGGCAAGGCCTTGTCTAAAAAGTCGGCGGCGTTTTGATGCGGTTGGAAGCTGACCAATGCCGCTTGTGCATCTATGGTGAGTATTTTGCAGATGGCTTCTGCACTTGTTCCAATCGCAGCTTTCAGCCACAGATAGCCGGGTGGCAAAAGGGTGTTATCTGTTGTAGCATCTTCGGGAATTACAAAAGAGACGATCCCCGATTGCACCAATTGTCGGGTGGCGTCGCTTATTTGCTTATTATCAAAGGGCTTCCACTCGTTTTGGCCTAGGTATTCCCAGAACACATGTTCTTCCGGCTTTTCCACCAAGGGGTCCGTGCTTCCTTCCAGCACTTGAAAGAGTAGTTGCACCGACTGCTCCGATTTGAGGTTTTCTACCCCGATGTAGAGCTCGCCCACATAGGGAGTTCCCACTTTCGCCTTGCTGAATTGAGGCAATAGATAGTTGCTGAGCTTTTTGCTGATGTAACTGTGTTGTTCCGCCTCCCCAAAAGGATAGAGATGGAAGAATTGCACTTCTCTTTTGGCAAAGTCTTCGGAAGAGGTGGAGGTCAGGTTAGCGATGACATTGGCCGAATAGCTGAGGTAAAGCGACTGTATGGTAGGGAGATAGGGCTCCTTCCTGTCGAATTCTGTGACTGTTGCACCTGGCTTGGAAATCTCGATCAAATGCAGTGTCAAGGCATCTTGGTATTCTTTGTACCCAAAGTTTCCATTCAAGACCAATCGCAGGAACCCCTCTCGAGTAGAGGTGTCATACATCCCATATTCATCTGGATAGGGCCGCAAAGCCGTAAACGGGATGTTTTTCAGAGGGCTGAAAACCGAAACATTCGTGTTAGTACTGTTGAAAATGTTTGTTTCGGAATGGGCGGTCCAGACACCCTTTTCCAGGAATTGTACCTTGGTGTTGGGGTAGGCAGGCGATACGGTATCAAAGTCCATATCCCCTGCGTCAAAGTCTGAAAGTCCTGCCCACTCGATATTGAGGCGGATCTTTGCGTTTTTTTTGCTGAATACCTCTTTGTTTCCGATGAGAAAGGTATTGTCCTTTCTTGGCTGTGGGCCAAATGGCTGGAACGGTTTAGCCGGATCCAAAGGGCCATAGTCATTAGAAAGAATCAACTCCTTTATTCCTGTACTCGCATGCGCTTCCAACAATGGATCGCCCACCTCCACATTTACTTCGACACTACTCACCGTTAAGTGGGCCAAGGAATCGTATTTGTACGGCGCAGAGTCCTCATTTTTCAGCACCAGTTTAAGAACAGGGATTTCTACCTGAAACAATCCCCCATGCAAGGCCGCTTGGTAATTGACGACAGGAGGAGCGTCCCCATGCAAATTGAATTGGATTTCGGCGCATGCTTGCCCATTACTCATTGCACTTACCTTGGTGGCGACTATGTCTGTCGGAGGTATGGCAAACCAGCCCTTTGAGGTCGTGACAAAACAACGGAACTCTTTATTGGTCAGTGCCGCGTTGCCGTTGGTGCCAAGTCGCAGGATTACCTTTCGTTCTCCTTCAGACAAATACAGATAGTGCGATGCAACTGCAAAACCGATTTGGGCATTGGGCATGGCAATGTCAGTAAGCTTGGTTTCTTTGTAAACCTTGTTGACAAAGGGATGCCATTCTTTTTGCTCGGTTTTTAATTCTTTGCCTAGTCCATCAGCACTGTTCATGACCGGTGAAGCGAACAAACGTCCCTCGTTGTCGACCACGGTAGGATTGATTTCCGAAACTGCGTGGTCGTCTTTGTTGGGATAAATAGACAACGAATTGCCCTTGTACACTGACTTTAATGCGGTGACTTTGGCCTTATTAAAGCTTTCCTCTTTCTCCAAGGCATAAAGTACTTCCTTGCCCTCACTGTCTTTTCCTGCTTTCAGCAGTTGACTGGGCGAGAGGGCATAACTTTCTATTTGCTTGGCCAGCGTGACCAAGATGTGCGCTTTGTTCGGCTCGGCTTTTTTTGGGTATAGGCGCAATACTTCTTTGTAATAGAAATCCAGATGACGTCCTGTCAGGGTGTTTAGTTGCTCTTGCGCGTAACGGAATAGTTTCAAGAAGGCCAGAAACAGTGCATAATGGGCAGGGTGCGTGTTCCAATCCCCCAAGGTTTTAAGCAATTCCTTCTCTGCCTCGGCCACCAATTTGGTATAGACGCTCAGGTATTGATCGAACACGGAGGTAAACAGGTTGTGGTGTGCAGCTCTGCTGATCCGTCGATTGACAGATAGACTACTATCTCCGTAAATACTGGTATTGGCAACGATGAGACTGCTATAATAGTTTGACCAAGAGCTCGCTGCGCCTTGCCACCAGTCCTTACTCAAGCCTGTCCCACTTACGATACCGGAAGCTTGGACAACCTCTGAGTTCAGGATGCGCCAGCCATTTAAAGGGCTCTCCGTCACGAGGCTTTCGGCCACGGCTCCTTTGTAGTATTCCAGCAAACGCCGTAAGGCGGGCGCCAGTTTTATTTTGATGAGATTGACAAGGGTGCTTTTAAAGGCCAGTGTACTATCTAGCCTGAGATAAAAAAGATCCAGTTGGAAAGACAGCGATAGAATGGAGGAGAACAATTCATTGAGCTTTTTCTTCACCTGATCTTCTTCCGAATCATTTTTCTTCAGCACGTCAAAACGTTCCTTAATGTCTTTTTGGTACACTTGCATGTTTTGAACAGCCACACTTCCCAAAATCGCCGACACGTCGCGGCTGAAGAAGGGTAACCAAGTTCCCGCTATGCTTCCGTCTGCTTGATAATAGTGCAGGTATTTGGAGAACTCTGTGGCGAATAAAATCCAATCCGCATACTCACGTTCATCTACCTGCACATAGTCCTTGCCTAAGCCACTTAGGAATCGCTGCTGCTGGCTAGTGCCGCCCCGTTTGAGTGGGTTTTTATTTTCTTTGCAGTCAGACATAGGTTATGCTGAGGTTTGCCCAGTGGTTAAAAAGCGAAGTTCCGTTCCTTCATTTCGGTAATATGGGAAGACGAAGTTGAACCGCGAATTAGTAGAACGTACCACATATTCAATCTCGATCAGGATTTCGCCTTCCAGCTCATTTTGGGTATTCAAATCGATTCGTTTGGCTTCTATTCTTGGTTCGAAGTAGAGGATAGCCGTTTTTATTTTGTCTTTGAGAATAGTCTTGGCACCTGTGTCCAAGCTTTCGAAAAGCAACTCTTCCATGTTGCATCCATAACGGGGCTGCATCACCCGTTCGCCCACAGTGGTGGTCAATAGGATCTGCAAACTTTTTTCGATGTCCTCTTTTTTCTCGGTCATCTCCACGGTTTGCAATTGAGGATTGAAGTTGGGGGGGAAGCTCCAACCCCGTCCCAAAAAATCGTTTGCTTGGTCTTGTGCCATTTTTCTGTGGTTAATTCATCCTCCAATCATCACATTTGGTGCGCCGACCAAGATCGTTCCACCATGTGCCGTGCTATCGCCCACTCGGGCGGCCGGCATTCCACCTATTTTTACCGTGGAAGAACCGACCACGATACTATCTGGTGGGCCTGTGCAGGTGAGCATATCGCCTACTTTCGCCGCAGGCATACCCCCTATATTCACATTGACTGTGCCCGGTGGCAGTACTGGTCCGCCCACATGTGGTACGGTTCCCGTTACCAGGGGGCATACATGCATATCGCCCACTCTCGCTGCTTGTGGCATTCCTTTCAATTTATGTTTACCATTGATCCTTTCACGTTGGTTGTACCTCCGCTGGAGATCTCTGCCCCGCCGCTTCCTTCCACTTTCGTCTGGCCGCTTCCTTTTAGGTTCAGATTGCTGCCTTCTACTTTTACATCGCCGCTCGCCTTGAGCACAATGTCCTTAGTGCTTTCTATTTTGATCCCATCTTCGTTCATCGTGATCATATTGCCATTCTGATCTTCCAAATGGATCTTTTGATCTTCTTCTGTGATGATCAACTTGTTGCCTGCAGGAGTCTCTATGTTCAAGCTTTTCTTGTCGTCGTTGAAGAGGAGCTTCATCTTGCTTCGACTGGTGTAGCCTTTCTCGTGGTTGTCGTCGCTACCGGGAATGGGGGCCGGTTTGGCACTGCTATGACACATGCCAAGCACTACTCCGTGCCGTGGATCGTTGTTTAAGAAGCCGACTACGACTTCGTCGTTCAGCTCTGGACGGAAGACCATTCCCCTTTCTTGTCCTGCGTCCAACGTGCTGATTCGGCACCAGACCCCTTCATCCTCTTTGTGCACGATGGGAAGGCGCACCATGATTCGGTCTTCCCCGTCAGGATCATTTTCCAATTGTGTTACTATTCCTATTTGCAACCCTTGCACAGCGGGCAACATGGCAGCAGCCATAGGCAACTCCACACGATATGTTTCCACAAACCATTCTGGATTCAGTCCAAACTGGAATACGGTTTCCCAGCTTCCTTTTTCAATCTGTTGCCGAATGGCGGTGACGAACAGTTTTCCCTCAAAACGCTCCCCCACCCCGTTCAGCTGAATAAACTGTCCAGCCCTTACGGCTGCCGTTCCGTCAGTTCGCACTTTGCCACGAACTTTTGCAAGTCTATTTTTAAGCAGTTTCGCATTTACTAAGGCTTGCAGTTCCGGTTCTTCTATCTTTCCACCATGGAAAAGCCGAAGTTCTATTTCGCCCACCACATTGGCTAGTGTATCGGCAGAGAGATTACCTACTTCGGGTACTTGTGGATCTTCCGCTTCCACCGAATCCAGCAACTCTTGGTCGCTGAAGTTCCAAGAACTTCCCTTCACGGATTTAAATTGGAATCGTGCATCTATTTCCGCATCCAAATCATGGATAGTGGCCCCATACTGGATGGTTAATGCGGCCGCACTTGTCAGATCAGGCTTACCGATCTTGATTTTACCATCATTGGGGATGCATAACAAGCCGTTCACATCGCAACGAGAGATCATGAAATCCCAGTCGCTGCAATTGTATTGCACCACCTGTTTCTGCACAAGTGTGGTGCCTTCCACTTCTTTGTCCAGCGAATAGGCATCGATCAGTTCTTCCATTACTTCACTGTCTTTGACGTCTCGGGAATATTTGTTCTTGTTGGCAACGGTCATTTTCACAGCTTTGTCTTTGCACTCGATCACGAGCACGGAAGCTTGTTTCCGTATCTTTATTCCATGTTTGATGACAATGCCTTTAAAAACAGTCTCTTCATTTGCTCGGTATCCCGCTTTAATCTCAATCTCTTTTCCTGGTTCAAAATCTGTCGTATTGCTTATCTGAAAAGATTCCTTGGCGGGCTCCCCATCCAATAAAATGAGCGTAGCATAAGGAATTCGGTTTATTTCCTTATTCACCACAATGGAAAGTACTTGGTATGTCTTCGACACTTCGTTTCCACCCGACAAGATCGTAAATGTAGCGGCCGATTTCGGGGCATCGGAAGGTATGGTTCTTTCATTGGGCATCAGTTCTTACTGGCTTTGGCAATAGGAGGAAAGAAAATTTCGTCTCCTACCCTCAATTGGCGAAAATTGTTGAGTTTGTTCACTTTGGCCACTTGCAGGTAGTAGTTGGAATCGCCATAAATGCGATAACACATCAAAGGCAGCGTATCCCCTTGCTTTATCAGGCGGTAATGGGTCAAGTCTGGGGACTGGGGCGCATCTTCAGCCACCCGCATTTCGTCTTCCTTAAATTCTTTGAGCGTGACCTTGCATACAGCACGAATAGGTTTGCCATTTGGGCTAAAGAGTTTGTAGGCGACATTGAGCGAGGTGCATCGACCTTTAAAGAGCAGATCGCCCCATACCAATTTGAAAAACTTGGGCTCGTGCGTGCTGCTGTCGTATCCCAACAGGAATTCGGAGAACTTCTTTAGTATTTCTCCTAAGCCCTCTTGTTTGATTCGGTCGTTCATCGGGCTTTGGATCAAGCCAGTGTCGTCAAGCATAAACTCAAAGGACATTTCCTCTGGTGGTTTCAATTCAAAGGGAGCTTGATTACCTGTCGTTCCTTGGGCCTGAGCTTGCCGAAACTCCATCTTCTTCTCCACGGTGTAGCTTTCTGGATTGATATAGGCCTCAAAAGGGTTAGGACCGATCTTCGCCTCATCCTGCACCAAATGCTCATCGCTTAAAACTGGATTGTTGTAAGCGAAGATTTTCATCTTCTCTAGTTTTCCCTCTGACATCTACCTTTCTTTTTTACGTTGTATCATTTCCATCACTTCTTCTACACATTGGGCTATCACAGCGTCCTTGTCTTCCTCATTCTTTTGAGGGTTGGGAGGAGCTGGCGGGCCGCCCTGTGCTAGCTGGTTCACATTTACTTTGATGTGCAATTCCCTAACTTCTAAAGGCATGTCGCTGATTAAAGGATGGTGAAATAGCTGTAACTCAAATCCAACGATTCAATCACCAAGGCGTTTTCTCCGGCGTTGAAATCGCTCACGCTCCATTTCTTGGGCCAAGCATTGTTCACATGCCAGGTCTTCAAAGGTTGGTGCTGATCGTTGAGCAGGGTAACCACTATCTCTGCTGGCTTGAATTCTCGATCCTGAAAGGCACTCAAGCACCACTTGATCACTGCTGAATCAGTCAGCATTCCCCTCTTTAAGGTCAAGTCTGGATATTTGGTGCGAACGGGAAGCTTGTGCTCGAACCGATTTTCCCCTCCTTCTTTGAAGGATTCGGTATCATATTCCACACTGAGCCCACCCACCGACTGGAAGCGGATATCGTTGTCGTTACCAATGTTTTTAAACTCCACCTTGAAATGGAACCCCACTGGGGGATAGTATCCCCCCGCTGCTGGTGTTGATGCCATAACTTTAAAGAGTAAGCGGATGGATTAGTTGAGGATATTCAACCCTTCGTGTGCCAATTCTATGGTTTCGATGGCCACTTCGTTGCCGTCACTTTTAAGGTCGCTCGCCTGCACCTTCACTGGAAAGGCATTTTTTGCCTTCCATGTTAATACAGGGGCATGACTTTCGTTTAATAGACTTATAATCAAGTCTCTCCGCTCCACGGTGTTCAGGTTTACTGTATTGATCCAAGTATAAAACTCCGAATCACCACTTACTGAACCACGCTTTAGGGTAATATTGCTGTATTTTTGAAGCCCGGCCATTTTAACCTTGGAATACTCAGGACTTGAGCCTTCACGGTATTCGATGGCCTCTACTTGTATGTCCAAGCCGGTGACCTCAGTAAAACCAAGGCGCACACCGCCCCATTGGACTAGAAAATGAAATTTAGAAAGAGGATAGGTTGCCATATTTCAGTTTTGGTTAGTGCTGATAGTTAAACATCACCACGGTAAAAGATAGAATAGATGAAATGTCGTCTGTCTCCTAGCTCTCCGCTAGTTTATGCGAAAAGCGGAGAATGATGAATTCTGCTGGGCGAACTGCCGCCAAACCGATTTCTACAATCAGCCTTCCTTCCAAAATATCAAGGGAGGTCATGGTCTTGCCTAAACCCACTGCCACATAGAAGGCGTGTTCTGGCTTGGCCCCTTGCAAGGCTCCTTGACGCCACAACACAGTCAAAAAGTTTTCGAGCATGCCTTGGATTTTCACCCAGGTATTGGCATCATTCGGTTCAAACACAAAAACCTCTGTGGATTTTTTACTGCTTTCTTCCACCATGTTGAAGAAGCGGCGCACGCTGATATACCTCCACTCGTTGTCATTGCCAGCCAAAGTTCTGGCACCCCATACAAGGGTTCCTTTACCAGTAAAGCTACGAATGGCATTGATGGATTTTCCAGCCACAGGATCCACGTTTAAGTCCGACTGCTCTTCGGCCGTGATTTTGTCAATTGGTCCTGAGATGGAGTTGATGCTCTCATTGGCAGGAGCTTTCCAAACACCTCTTGCCGCATCTACTCGAGCATAAATACCTGCAACGGCGCCACTTGGAGGGATTATACCCAATTGTTTTTTGATGTTTTTGACAATACTGGCAATGATTGGATGCTTTTCATATAAGGTGTCCTGCGCATTTTTCAAATAGCCATTCGCACTGTTTTGAATTGTATCAGCAAAGAGGGCTATTTTCTCAAATGCCGCTTTGATGTCCTTTTCTATCTTTAGGGCAATAATTTTTTCGTCTGTAATTGCGCCCGCATCGTCGTAGTCCTTTCCTGCATCTTCTGTTCCATCGCCATCTGCATCATTTACTACAGAGGCTACCGCGGTGCCCAACCATGTGGCGTTAAGAGTAGCATAAGCTGCAATGATACTTGCATCGTTTCGCGCCGCGACTTCAGATACTAAACGGGCATCATCGTTCCGTTCGATTTTAATCAAGTCCACGACGCCGCCTCTCCAAAGTGCTGGTGACCCCGCATATGATTTTACATCAGTAGTTAGGTTGGGAGAAGTAAAATCTGTGTCCCAACTTTGCAGCTTTAGGGCGGAAGATCGAACGAAATTCAGCAGATTATTGAAAGCTGTAGTAACACCCGCATCTCCGGTGGAATCCCTCAATGCATCTGCAAATTGTTTGTAACGGTCGCGAATACTAGGGGCCTCCAAATTACCGGCTGGAGAAGAAACCGTCCCGTCAGACGCCGCATCTTGGATCGCACTGAAATTGAGCGTCACGTCCTCCTTGTCTGCAATAGCTGCCTCAGTCGCTTTTACCAAGTCGTTCAAGGTACTTTCGGTAGTCAAGGTCTTCAGATCGACAGCAGTGGTGGTGTCGCTCTCAAAAACGGTACTTGCAAACTGACCGTAGGACACCTCCTTTGTATAAGCAGAATAGAGCCAAGGGGCATACGCTGCTGCATATTTCAAATTATTCATCCCGATATTGTCCCTAAACTCCGACACAGCCTCACTTAAGCTATCTGTTTGGGCTTCTCTCAAATCCAATAAAGCCACCCTGTCTTGCAGCTTTGCTGATTGTGCAATGGCCATCTGTTGAAGGCTGTAAAAGGCAGCCTTGCCATCATCGTCATCCGGAAGAAGAGCTGCGTCGGGAAACAAAAGAATGGTGGGCTCATCGAATTTTTCCAATTCCTTTAACCCGACCCTAAGGCCTGGGCTATTTACAGGATCATTCTCGTCTCCCGCGTCCACCTCATTGTTAGTCCCGTCTGCTTGTTCATATAAGCCCACGGACACGATATAGCAGTTGCCGCCGCCATTGTCATAAAAAAGACGCAGGCTATCGTACATGAAAAATTGGTTGCCTGGGTCTAAGGAAACCCCCAACACGGCGTAGTTGTTGTTTTCGTCCGTGATTACATCAATGGCCTCCGGGATTCGGGGACCACCGAAATATTGAACATACTCCACCATACTGTTTATTTTGGTGGGAGTATTGATAATGCTTTCCCCGTTTTTTACTGCTTTTTCAGTATACCCAATAAAAGCAGGAATAGCGGTCTCCACCTGAGCGACGGAGGGCGGTAGTTTGGGGATTTCCTCAATATACACGCCAGGTGTTTTGTAACTGGTTGCCATAGGGGTGTTTTGTTTAAAAGTTTAAAATCAATAATTGAGATAAATGGTACAGAAATAGTTCTTGTCAGGCTCTGTCCTGCTGAGTATTCCCGAATTCACGGGGTTTGGGTTGGGCAAGAGTGGTGGCTCATTGCTGATGGAAGCTGATAGGTGCACTTTAAACTCCCAAGGCGTTTCGCGCAAGGGTACCGGTTTGTTAGAGGTAAAATACTCTTTGGGAGTGCCAACGGCAGGCGTAGGAAGAAAGAGCACATTTCCTACGCTTTCTATGGGAGCCACTCCTTCTATCGAAGTGACTCCTTTTTTGGTAGCCATGTATTTCCAATAGGCCATCCTGCTCCCGAATAAAATGGTGTATTTCAACCAAGTATTGGTATCTCCTATTTTGATGTCCTTTACTTTTCCCTGGTTATCCAAAAAATCGAAATCGCTGGTTGAAGAAAGTTTGGGATACAGTTCCACGACACCAAAAAAGGAATGGGTCACCATGTCGTCATCGATCCATACATCGTAAATGGTCGAGTTGACGCTCACTTTGTATCTCCCAGGTTTTAATTCTGAAAGGTCCACCTGTACCTCGTCTATCGCGTCCTTTCCTGTCGTTATCAGCTTGTTCTTGATAGTCGACTCATTGTCGTACAAGCCATTTGCCAGATTATATCCAAACACCTCTATGCTGAAACTAGTGGCTGGCACATTGGTTTTGTAGCGACTTACTCTCGGTACCACCGTTACCATGTCCTGAGAGGAAACAAGCTGTGCCGTATCGTGTTGGCACCAGAAATCGGCATTGCTTGGCGCATTGCCTCCACTCGTCGATTGGATGCATTCGAAAATTGTCCCGGTCCCATTATCTACCAGATTGCCGGGTTCATAGGGTTGCAAGGCGGAAAAGGAAGAGATCTTTTCGGAAAGGTTCAGCACTGTCCCTACCTTGTTGGCATTGACATTGCTGAAATAGAATCGTTTTTTGCTCCTTAACTCATCGGTATCCAAGTTGGAGACCGTGGTAAAATGGGGGTTTTGGAGGTCGAGGTAAAACAAAAATTTGGTTTTCGGATCTAGGGAAATAAATGGCTTGTTTTCCTCTGGATCGCCGGGTACCTCTGCCACTTTCACTTTTACCAGTACTACCAGTTGGTTGCCCACCACCTTGTACACCATTTGGTAATTCTTCAACAAATGAGCTGTGGCAGCAGAAGGCACGATCTTAAAATCAGTACACTTCAAATCGCTGTAGTACTTATTCAGCAATTCGACCATAAACAGTATTTTGTACTTCGTGGTCATGCGCTGATGGTGGATTTTGATTTTCCTTCCAAGTCGATCTCCTTGATGAAGCCACTTTCTCCTGTGGTCAATTCCTCGTCCAAGGTGATCTGACGTATTTTGTACAAGACAGAAGGCAGGTATTTGCCTCCCAAGGTGCTCCACAAATGGTTGATCTGCTCAAACGTGAGGTTGTGCATGTCCACAATGAGCTTTTCAGCTTTCAAGGAAGGATGGGTGATGGGAGTGAAAACATTTTGATGCTGGAAAAATTGCATGATTGTGCTTAGCCAAATGAGGCTATCTTTATAATCGTCCCTCGTAATTGAAACTAAAACATATAGATTAAGATACAGGGGTGGTTTTCGGTAGATCGTTTTTACCTCTCCCTTTACATAATTTTCTTGTTGACGAGCAGCACGGTCCTCTTCTACGTTCACTAGGGTAATAATTGCTTTGTCCTTCAAAGAAAACACCCCGCTCAAAGAATCGTCCAAGGCACGTGATACGTTTCCCATCTTCAACCTTGGTTCAGGTATTGGATTGGGGATTTTGTTGTTTAGGTAGTTATTCACCTCTACCGTTAAAAAGTTCAGGGTGTCGTAGATCATATTTCGAAAAGGTTTCCTATCCAAAAATTGTGGGTCTCATCATCCCTCTAAAAAAAGACTACCTCGAGTCAAAATAATCTTTCTAGGATTAGCTCGCTAGCTACTAATAATCAATAATATAAGAGATTTTTCTGATTATACAATACATTACCCGTAGGGTTTAGACCTGCAATATTTGGATGGGCACTGAGCTAATCCCTTTTAATAAAACTAGACCCAATGGATCAACGTGTGGATGGTCTTGAAATTCAATTCTGGCTCGAGGTTAATGGGTACCTGCCGCTGGATTTAATTGACTCGAAGATTTTGTGCGTGAATATCCAGGATTTTTCTCAGGCTCTGGACTCAATCAAAAAAACACTTTCGCCGGAAAAGCATGCGCGCTTTTGATTTTATACTTCACCATTTTTAACACCGCTTTTTATCCCCTTATCTTGGATTGATCGTTACTTTTGACTTATGAATAAATCCCTCTATAACTCACTGGCGAGTCTGTGTCTCGGGCTGCTGGTTATGGGTTGCAGCTCCACTGCTGTGATTACCGCTCCACCGATTTCCTACAGCAATACATCTCCAAGGGTTTCAGAATTGTCTGATTCCCAAGCCAAGCGCTGGAGCCATCTGGATCCGGCCAAAGACACCATTCCGGGGATGAGTGTGGACCGTACCTACGAAGAACTCCTCAAAAAAAGGAAAGGTAAGCCGATAGTGGTCGCCGTAGTGGACTCGGGAATTGACCTAGACCATGAAGATATCAGAGATATCCTGTGGGTAAACAAGGGCGAAACCCCTGGAGATGGCATCGACAACGACGGCAACGGCTACATCGATGACGTACACGGCTATAATTTCCTCGGAGAATCCTACCATGAGCAGATGGAGATGACAAGGATCATTCGATTAAAACTCGGAGATGAAGCCTTGCAGGCCGCAGCAAAAGAAGCCCTGGACGCTGAGCTCCCCGAGGCCAAGGAAGCACTTCCACAGCTTGAACAAATCGAGCAATTTGTGGGCATGGCACATCGAAACATCCAAAAAGAACTAGGAAAGGAGTATTACTCTCTCGCCGACTTGGAGAAATTTCAGCCTAAAAGTCCCCAACAGGAGCAGCAAGTAGGCCTGTTGAAACAAGTGATAGGGATGGGACAGGATGTGCCCACAGCGCTCAAAGACCTCAATGATGGCATCACCTATTACAAAGGCCAGCTGGAGTATCATCTGAACGTCGACTTCAACGGGCGTACTCCCGTAGGAGACGATCCCTACAACTTGGATGACCAAATCTATGGGAACGGAAATCCCAACATCCGGGACAAGGAAGAAAGCCATGGCACACATGTGGCAGGCATCATAGCCGCTACACGAGGGAACAAGAAAGGCATAGATGGAGTGGCCAAAAACGTGTCCATTATGAGCGTTCGTACTGTACCCGATGGAGACGAATACGACAAAGACGTGGCGCTGGCTATCCGATATGCTGTGGACAACGGGGCAAAAGTAATCAATGCCAGCTTTGGAAAAGCATTCTCCCCAAATGCGGAATGGGTCTATGAGGCCCTGGAATATGCGGCTTCCAAGGATGTACTTTTCGTGCAGGCGGCTGGAAATGATGGGTTAAATCTGGATGATCCCGAAAACAAAAACTTTCCGAATGACAACAAGCTTCAAAATACGCCTGAATTCGTAGACAACTTGATCACGGTAGGGGCACTCACCTCTAGCTTCGACAATGGCCTTATCGCGTCGTTTTCCAACTATGGGAAGGAAAATGTGGACATCTTCGCACCAGGCGATGAGATTTATTCGACTATGCCAGATGACTCTTATGAATTTCAGGGAGGCACTTCCATGGCAGCCCCAGCCGTGGCGGGAATGGCTGCCTTGATCCGATCCTATTATCCTGAGTTGACAGGTGTCCAAGTAAAACAGATCATCATGCAGTCTGGTATCGCGCCCCAAATCAAGGTAAACGTAGGGGGCGAAGAGGGAGAAGAAAAGTCACTTTCGGAAATCTCGAAGACTGGAAAGATCGCCAACCTCTATAATGCGATCATTCTAGCGGATCAGGTGTCCAAGGGCAGCGCAAGCCTCTAAATCAGAAAAAAGCGCAATGATATCCGATCAAGGTTATAATTTCCCCATTTGCTAAGAATCCCTGCTATGAAAAAAGCCCTTATTCCCGTACTTGCGCTATTGGTGCCGATCTTTCTGAAAAGCTGTACCATTGAGACCTCCAAGAAATCTGATGGCATCAAGATCGAGATCACGACAAGTGATGACCTTGTGATCAATGGGGAAAAGATCAATGACAAAAAACTCGACAGGGAAATCAAAAAACTAATCCGTGATCTTGAAAAGGAAGGCCTGAGTAAAGAAGAGATCCGAAAGTCCATCAGTGAAGGGAAGTCCTCTGTCAAAGAGGCTATTGAGGAAATGAAAAAAGAGCTCAAGGAAATCAAGTCCCATTCCAAACATCGGGAAGAGGCGAACTAAGCTAAGAAGCCAGGACCTTTGATCCTGGCTTTTTCATTTCCCCTCCGAACGAGAAGAAAGAATTTACTTTTTAGAACCACCCTCCGGGGATTTGGGTATCTCAGGGATACATGCCAATTGCTTTCCCTATTTCGTTGAATTTATCCAGGCCACACCAAACTTATAGCCGACTGTCAAGACTATGGCCCCAGTGAAAAGTCCGATAAATCCAGCATGTAAAAAGCCTCCAATCGCTCCCAAGAAGACTACCAACATAGGCACTGAGGCGCCTTTTCCCAAAAAAATCGGCTTTAGCACGTTGTCTAGCAAGCCGACTAGAATCATCCAGATCGTCAATATCACAGCAGTGGTGCCTCCGGCGGTGCTCCAGATATAGATGATCACTCCGATGGATATGGGCAGGATACCGATCTGCACGATAGCCAAGATCAACGAAAGAATGATCCAAAGACCAGCAAATGGAATCCCAGCTAGAATCAGTCCGATACCTACGAGGGTTGTTTGGATAGCAGCCACCCCAAGTATGCCCTTTACCACATTTTGCACGGTTTGCTTCGCTACTCCTGCCAGCTCTTCTCCTTGCTTACCGCCTAGCTTTCCAAACAACTTTCTGGCAAAATCACTTTCCTCGCGCTCGTATGCCAACATCACTCCGCTGATGATGATCGAGATCATGAGCAGCAAAATCCCCGTTGCCGTATTCCTCAGCAATGCGACGAGCTTAAGCAAGATCGGCTTCAGTTGATCCTGATGCTCCTGAATCGTCAAGGTAAGATTGGTCGAGGCGTTCGCCCAAAAATCGTAAAGTCTCTCGCCGACGATCGGCCACTCTTTTACTTTCTCATTGGGATTGGGGATTTCCAGCTCGTGATCCCGGATATTCTGAAAGAGCTCTTTGAGTTCCCCGGCCCCAGCGATCATAAAAAATACTGCGGGCACAATCAGGATCAACAGAGCAACAAGCGTGATAAAGGTTGCCGAAAGACCGTTTTTCCACCCGTATTTTTCAGTGAGCCTTTCATGGATGGGAAAAAAAGTCGAGGCAAATACGGCTGCCCAAATCATCGGAATCAAGAAGGGCTCGAGAATATAAAAACACCAAACCAGCAAAATTGCCAAAGCCAAAAGCTGCATGGCATAGTGGATAACTTGGTTGGAGCCAGGAGATGGAGGATTAGAGTCTGGGTAAAGCGACATGGGATTTTGGCTAGGTTGCTAAGATTTAAGCCATAATTTCCAGCTATATATGCGCTAAAACCCTGATATAAGTCAGGAAAAATCCCTTGGCGGAAACAACAACAGTTCAAATTCACCGGAAAGAGATGTGAGAGCAACTATCCTTATGAAGAGGAACTCATATCCCCTACTCAATATCGCAGCACGAAATCAACAATCTGCCTTGCTAAGCCTGTAGGCGAATTGCAATCGTCGGTGCTCAGTCCGACAGCAAAGGGATAAGCTGCAGCATATCCCCTTGTGTAGAATTTTTTTGCGCTTCCAGTGGGATTACTTAGGCCTTTTGCGCCCAAGGTCCCATAATGGCCAAGGTGAGTCCAGCCCCCTGAATGTTTACAAAATAGGTACTCCCGTCTGGCGAGAATACACCTCCTGCAAATTCACTGGGGAAGCCCACATTTTCTGCTAGCTTGTAGTATTCCCCATCCGGGCTGATGCCAACTACGAAAGGATGTTTGTCGTCTTCGCAGAGCAAGAGGTCGCCCCAAGGAGCAATGGCAAGATTGTCACAGCTCTTCAGAATCTCACGGTCATTGGGCTCTGCGAAAAGCTCCAGCTTGCCAGGCGAGGTCGCTTCGTCTTTTTTGCCTTCCTTCGCCCCAGGTATGTACTTGAAGATCTGTCCTGCTGAGATTTCTCCTCCGTTGGTACAGGCGAAGTAGAGTTCCCCTTCCCCAAACCATATTCCCTCACCCCTGGCAAAAACTGCCGCCCCACTTTCAAAACCCCGATGCCTCAGATCGTCTTTGGGAGCATCGATCTCATCCAAATCGACCCATTCTACCTCCAAACCTTCGTTGATCGGGAATTTCGGTCCAGTCAGGTCTTTCCAGTTTCGGGTATCCCTACTCTTCTGTCCTTTGATCGCTAAAGCTTGGAGCTTGCCTCCTTTGTGCAGCTTTCCAGGGACTGTAGGAATAAATCTGTAAAAAAGCCCATCTCCTCTATCCTCGGTGAGGTAGACGATGCTGGTCTTGGGATCAACGGCCACCGCTTCATGGTTAAACCTCCCCATCTCTTTGATTGGCTTAGCCTCCACTAGCTTGGCTACCTCAGAGGCAGGAACTTCGAAAACGTACCCGTGATCCTTCTCAAGCTGACCTTCCAGATCACCTGCGTTCAGGGTAGTTTCTTCACACGTCAGCCAGCTGCCCCATGGCGTAATGCCCCCGGCACAATTTCGAAGTGTTCCGCCTAGACTGAGAAATTCGTTTTCGACTTCTCCAGTAGTCGGATTGTAAACCAAAGTCGTCGTGCCTCCCAAGCTAGGTAAAGTCCCCTTGCCTTGATCGTAGAAAGCCCGTTTTGCCACTTTTTCGAAAAGCTGGTTTCCCTCTCCGAATGGTCCTTTGTCGAAACTGTCTGCACTGAGTTCATGGTTTCGGACAATGATCACTCGCCCATTCTTTCCAGCGAAAGTACCCATGCCGTCTGGGTTGCCGGGAACGAGAAATCCGTCCTTCATCGGCTGACCGGATCTGGAAATGGTCTTATAGCTAAAGCCTCTGGGGAGATTGAGGATTCCTTCGGGATCGGGAAGTAAGTCCCCGTAACCCCTGCCTAGCCTCAAATTTCCCGCTTGCGCTACTGGCTGCACAAACTGGTACAGTCCCATAAAACCCAAGGCCACCAATCCGCCCTGTTTTAGGAATGTTCTTCTCAAATTGCTTTGATTCATCAGTAGAAATTTTTGTTGGGTCAATTTACTCCCAAAATCCCCTGCGAACTTTAGGACAGTTTTGCCTTTGCATGAAGTTATGCATAGGATCTACTTTAATTTACCCCAATTCACCCTTAATGGGCTAGGGATTTCGAATATTTCAGCGAAGCAAATGGCAAAAAAAAGCCCCGGAATTCCGAGGCCAATAAAAGCTTTGATTAACTACAGGCTATTTTATTCACCCGATTCTGGTGTCTTCCCCCCTCAAAATCAGTGGTCAGGAAGATCTCCGTCATTCGCTCAGCAGCTTCATAGGAGACGAAGCGGGCTGGAAGTGCAATGACGTTGGAGTTGTTGTGCTGGCGAGCCAGTGCTGCCAGGTCTAAGTTCCAGCACAGGGCTGCACGGATACCCTGGTGCTTGTTGGCGGTGATGGCCACGCCGTTGCCACTGCCGCAGATCACGATTCCCTGCTCATACTCACCGGATTCGATGGCGCTGCAAAGGGGATGGACATAATCAGGATAGTCGACCGATGCGGTGGAAAAAGGACCAAAGTCCTTTACCTCATAGCCAAGGCTAGTCAGCTTCTCGATCAATTGCCCTTTGTATTCAAAGCCAGCATGATCTCCTCCAATTGCGATTTTCTTTGCCATAATCTTAGTCTTCAAATTCTGCCCTGCGTTGATCTTCTTTTTCTTCCTCGGCCCGCTTTATCGCACGCTTCTTCTCTAGTCGCTTAGCAATGCCGATTCCTACTTCATACAGCACTAAGATAGGCATTGCAATCAAAAGCTGGCTGATCACATCTGGCGGAGTGATAATAGCAGAGAGGACCAAGATCACGACCACGGAGTGCCTTCTGTAGTCTTTCAGCATCTTGGACGTCACCAAGCCCGACATGGACAGGAAGTACACTACCACCGGCAGCTGGAACATAATCGCCGAAGCCAATACCAGCATAGTCAGCGTAGTGACGTAGGAGGTAATATCAAACTCGTTGAGAATCGAGGGATCCAGCTGGTAGTTTGCCAGAAAGTTGATGGAAAGTGGAGAAAGGACATAGTAGCCAAAAGCCGCACCCAACAAGAATAGTAAACTCACGAAAGCCACAGCTCCGCGGGCGGCATTCTTCTCCTTGTCATAGAGGCCAGGGCTGATAAATCTCCATACCTCCCAAAAGACGTAGGGAAAAGCAGCAATAAAGCCTACCACGATACTGGAGGTCATATGCATGGTAAACTGACCGGTCATCTGCCTACTCTGGATCGTGAAGGGAAGTTCGTCGATACAAAGTGCGGAAATGCCCATCAGGTTACCCAGCTTGCACAGCATCCGGTACGTGAAGAAATCCACCTTGGAAGGGCCGAGAATGATCTCGCCGAACACGATGCTTTTAGCCAGAAAGGCGATGACGGAAAGGACCAGAATTGCGGCGATGGATCGAAGCAAATGAAAGCGCAGCGCCTCCAAATGATCCAAAAACGACATGCCTTCTTCTTCCTCGTCTTGATGTTGGTCTAGAGCCACTTTGGGAAATCAATAATTAGTACAATGGAAATTGAACCATCCAAGCATTGACCTCTGACTTGATCTTGGCAAGCTCAGCATCGTCGGAATGGTTGGTCAGTGCGCGGTTGATCAGGGCGACGATTTTTTTCATGTCATCCTCTTTCAGTCCGCGGGTAGTCACCGCTGCGGTACCCACTCGCATGCCAGACGTCACAAAAGGTGACTTGGTATCGAATGGCACCATGTTTTTGTTGATTGTAATGTCCACTTTTCCGAGTGTTTCCTCGGCAAGCTTGCCAGTCAAGTCTTTGTTTCGAAGATCTATCAGCATCAGGTGATTGTCAGTACCTCCAGAAATAATCTGGTATCCAAGACTTACGAACTCTTCCGCCATTACGGATGCATTCTTTTTTACCTGCAGCACATATTCCATGTATTCGTCCGAGAGAGCTTCTTCAAAGGCTACTGCTTTGGCAGCGATGATATGCTCCAATGGACCTCCTTGGGTACCTGGAAACACACCCATATCCAGAAGGGAAGACATTTTTCTGACTTCTCCTTTTGGAGTAGTAAGCCCCCAAGGGTTGTCAAAATCTTCCCTCATGACGATCAAGCCGCCTCTAGGACCTCTCAGGGTCTTGTGAGTGGTAGTGGTCACAATGTGGCAATGCTCCAGCGGATCGTTCAACAGTCCTCTAGCGATGAGGCCGGATGGGTGGGAAATATCAGCCAACAAAATCGCTCCAACTTCGTCTGCGATTTCTCTCAGTCTTTCGTAATCCCAGTCTCGGGAATAAGCAGAAGCCCCGCAGATGATCATCTTAGGCTTCACTTCCAAGGCCTTCTCTTCGACCTTGTCATAGTCGATCATGCCTGTTTCTTCTTCCACACCGTAGAAATGCGGCTGGTACAGTTTACCTGAAAAGTTTACCGGAGAACCGTGGGTCAGGTGCCCGCCGTGTGAAAGATCAAATCCAAGAATTGGATCGCCTGCTTTCAGGCAAGCTAACATGACGGCAGCGTTGGCTTGTGCTCCGGAGTGCGGCTGAACATTTGCCCAAGTTGCTCCAAAAAGTTCCTTGGCACGATCGATGGCGATTTGCTCGATTTCGTCTACCACTTCGCAGCCACCATAGTAGCGCTTGCCGGGAAGACCTTCTGCATATTTGTTGGTCAGGACGCTGCCAGCAGCCTCCATCACTTGTTTGCTAGTGAAGTTTTCCGAAGCGATCAGCTCGACGCCTCTTTTTTGTCTGTCTTCTTCCTTGGCGATAAGGTCGAAAACAAGCGAATCTCTTTTCATGATCAGGGGTTTGAAAGCAAAGAAATATTCCCGGCAAAATTCCGGTCGTTTTGAAAACGAGCCCAAAAATAGCCTTAAAGTCCTTATTTTCCAATGTGAAAAAGGACAGGAAATGGAGTATAGTGTTAAAGTTGGCAGGCAGTTTAGGCCAAACAGAAAAGCGGCTGCAGATTGGCAATCTCGCCCCTTGCCTAGAAGCAACCTAACTGCGGCACGGTACATCAGATTTTGGAAGTCTCTCCAAAAATCATGGCCTCTGCCATCATTCGCGCCTCTCACTTGCTAACTTTGGCCTATGCCTGATTTCAAGTTCCAGCCGGAGACCTACTTTGTCGGGGAGACTACTTCTGCGCTAGTGGTGCGCCTTCACTATCCCGAAAGTACTTGGGGGGAGCAGATCAGTGTTTATGCGCATCAGTTTGGTGGGAAAATCCAGTTTGAAGCCGTGGACTTCTACGGAAACGAATACCTACTCTATCCGTCCAGCAGCTGGGAACCGCTGGTTTTTGAAGACATGGTTTATCGGATCGAAGGGATGCAGGTCAACCAAGACACCTTTGAGGGAAACATCGAGCTGGTGCTTGACGGCATTCCAGAAGCCGAAAGCCTTTTTTACCCAGAGTTGGCGGAGTATTTTGCGGAAAAAAGAAAAAGTTTTGGCCTGGATTAAAAATCCAGCAAGGCTTCTCCCTGACTTGGAATCTGCTGGCTTCTGAACCAATATTCGTAGGTGTCAAAATCCAGACAGTCATTGAGCTCTATCCCTTGGAAAAAGATTTTCTTCAGATGCAAAACCGGCAGGCAGGACTTGAGGGAGCGGACTTGGTCCGTGGAGAGTTGTGAAATCTGTATCCATTTTTTGCCCTCAATAAAAATCGGTATAAGTTTCGTCATGGTAAAAGCCTTGGTTCGGCACAAAAGTATCCTGATATTCAAAGCCATACAAGGAGGAGGAATTATTTTTATGTTAACTGAAAACAAGTTTTAACATATTCGGGAATGACAGGAGCAATCATCGCCACGTGCTGTCTTTTTTTGGGCCTCATCTTTCAGAAAATTCCCGGCTTCCCCGTCGAAAAACTGAGCACCTGGGTACAAGCCTACCTGATCAAAATCGTCCTGCCAGCCTTGGCTCTTCTCTATATTCCCGAGATCAAGCCCACTTGGGGACTGCTGATCCCGATTTCCTCAGCCTGGTTGACCTTTCTCTTATCCTGGCTGATTTTCGGATTGCTCGGCAAAAAATTCAACTGGGGAAAAAACACCACCGGCTGCCTTATCATTGTCTCGGGGTTGTCGAATACGTCTTTCCTTGGATTTCCCGTGATTGAGGGTCTTTATGGAAAAGAAGGCCTGCCCACGGCTTTGTTGATCGATCAGGGAGGGTCGTTTCTGATCGTCTCTTCACTTTCCATTTTGGTAGGCTCGCTTTACGGCAACCACAGTGAAAGCCTCAGCAAAGTGCCGATGAAGATCCTCAAATTCCCCCCATTTGGTTTTTTGGTAGGCACGCTGATCATGAGCTTATTTCAGCTCAAAACTCCAGAATTTCTCATTCCCGTATTGCAGCTAGTCGGAAAGACCATGCCGCCCATGGCATTGCTAGCTATAGGATTGAAGTTTTCGGTCGACATGGACTCGCTGGCTTCGAGATTTTTTTGGTATGGACTGGCCTACCGTCTGATCCTCGCTCCAGCCTTGGTATGGATGATCTATCGAAACTGGCTCCCCACAGACTCACTGGATCTGAAAGTGACCGTGCTCGAAAGCGGCATGGCTCCGATGATTACCGGCTCCATCGTGGCGATGCAATTTGGACTCCAACCAAAGCTGGCTTCGCTGCTCTCCGGCTTAGGGATGCCGATCTCCGCGGGGAGCTTGGTAGTGTGGTACTACCTGCTGGGCTGATCAGCGCCAAAATTCGTCCAGCACCGCCAGAAATTCTCCATGAATTTGGCCGTTGCTTGCGACGATCCTCCTGCCAAAGACAAAGTCATTTCCCCCCTCAAAATCGGTAACGGTCCCTCCAGCTTCCTGCACGATGAGTGCGCCTGCGGCCACATCATAAGAGTTTAGGTTGTATTCAAAAAAACCCTCAGTCCTCCCAGATGCGACATAGCACAGATCCACAGCCGCGGACCCCATCCTTCTCAGGCCGTGGGTTTTCTGCATCAGCGACTTCATGGAGTTAAGATAACGGTCGATTAGCTCAAAGTTGTAATAGGGGAAGCCGGTAGAAATCAGGGATGCCGACAGGTCTGGAGCCGCGCTTACGGTGATTTTGGTATCATTGCAAAACGCTCCGCCACCCTTCATCGCATAAAAGCATTCGTGGCGATTGACCTCATAAACTACGCCCAAAATAAGATCCTCCCGCTCCATCAGAGCTATGCTGACTGCGAAAACGGGAATTCCATGAACAAAATTGGTAGTCCCGTCCAAGGGATCTATGACCCAGTTGTACACCTCGGCCTTCGTCGAATTGGTCCCTTCCTCGGTGATAAAGCCGGCTTCCGGAAAGACCTTGGAAAGGCGGTCTACGATTTGAATCTCGGCTTCCTTGTCCACATAAGAGACCAAATCGTTGAATCCTTTGTGTTCGATCTTTCGGACATCGAAATGCTGCCTCTCCTTACGGATAAACGCACCGACTTTTTTGGCGACCTGCTGAGTTTGCTCTAAGAGTGAATTGAGTTGTTCGTTGGAAAGCATGAATTAGGTAAGGGTTAATTGGCAATTATAGAAAAAGTATGGAATATATATTCGGAAATTAGAGCTAGTCTGGCGGATGGAACCTAGTCATCGGTGTTCCATTTTTCCCTTTTTGTTGCTTGCCTCTCCTCACGGGTCTCTCGCTTCTCTGGCTTGCCCGCCACCACCAAAACGATTTCGCCTTTCAGCGGATTGGTTTCGTAGTAGGCGATCAGCTCGGCTAGTGTGCCGCGCACGTTTTCCTCGTGCAACTTCGTCAACTCCCGGGAGACACATGCTTGCCGGTCAGCGCCGAAACTTTCCGACAACTGCTCCAGGGTTTTGGTGAGTCTATGGGGTGATTCGTAGAAGATGATCGTGCGGCTCTCTTCCTCCAGTGCATCGATCCGGGTTTTCCGTCCCTTTTTATGCGGCAAAAAACCCTCAAACACAAAGCGATCATTAGGGAGGCCGCTGTTGACCAGCGCGGGAACAAATGCCGTGGGCCCTGGGAGACACTGCACCTCCAGACCTGCCGCTATCACCTCCCTCACGAGCAAAAAGCCGGGATCCGAGATAGCCGGAGTTCCCGCATCGCTGACCAAGGCAAAGACTTCGCCCTTTTTCATGCGCTCCACCAGCTTTTCTGCTGCTTTGTGCTCGTTGAAAATATGATAGCTCTGCAGAGGGCGGGTGATCTCCAGATGCTTGAGCAAGGTGCCGCTTGTGCGGGTATCTTCCGCAAGGATGACATCCACGCTCTTCAGCACCTCGACGGACCGCAAGGTAATGTCTTTGAGATTGCCGATAGGGGTAGGAACCAAAAAAAGGCTGACTGGCTTTTGGATCATTTCAAAAGCTTGTCAATCGCTTTGGCTAGCCTATGGTCCTTGTCTGTGACCACATCACCGGCATCATGGGTGGAAAGCTCGATCTCCACGGTATTGTACACATTTGACCAGTTGGGGTGGTGGTTTTGCTTCTCAGCCAAAAACGCCACCCGGGTCATAAATGCAAAGGCCTCCTGAAAATCGGAAAACTCAAAAGTCCTCTTCAGTCGATTATTTTCTTCTTTCCACATAGCTTCTTGGGGTTAAAATGAAATGACACCTTCGATCTGGGCTGCCTTCTCATAAATTTCGATAATCTGGTCTGCGCTGTCCATCATAGCCTGGATGGTAGTACTCACATATTTGCCTCCCGAACTGGGCTTGAGAACCATCTCATTCTTCGGGAAAAGAACTCCAACTTCATTCTCGCGTCCCATGGGTACAATGAACTTGAACATGTATAGCATTGGAAACTGCCCAACGGCCTCCAGCTTTTCTTTAAACGCAGCTTTGTCAAACTTCTTTTCCATTAGGTAAACTTACTCCTTTCTCTTCAGAGTTTAAACCAAAAAAACCCATGCCTTATGACATGGGTTCCTTTAAGTCGGTGGCTTTTCCGATTAATAATATTTATATCTGAAATCCTTCACATCAGCAAGATCCTGAAGCGCCATCATGATCGTGTAGGTCATTCGCTGGGCTCCAGCCATGGTCAACTGGGCTTGGTACGAGGTGTAGTCGCCAATCTCAGCAGCCGGAGTGAGGTTGTTCAATCTGCCTACGACCACTCCAATGTCTTCCTGCACAGGCTTGGTGATCTGCCCAGAGCTTTGCAGTCCAAAGATGGACCCGATCGCTTTCGGAGCAAAGCCAATTCCTGCGATCACTGAAGAATTCAACTTCAGGTCCGGAATTTCATTGATCGCAGCGTCAGTGAATACCGCTTTCATCTCTTCCAAAGTAGTCTTGCCAGCTAGCTTCTCAGCAATCATAGCCGCTTTTTTGTCATTTCGTACTTGCTGCTCCACTTGCTCTCTCACGTCTTCCAGCTTCGCTTCGCCTTCTTCTTTTTTGCTTACCAAACTTGCCACCACATAGGAATTGTCAAGCTCATACACTTCTGACACCTCTCCAGGTGAAGCCTCGCTAAACGCCCAAATGATCACTTGACGGGCATTCTGAAGATTGTTTAGATTTCTTGAAGTCGCATCGACATTGTTTGCCTGCAACACTCTGTAACCATTTTCTGTGGCGTTCTCAGTAAACTCGTTCCTGTTTCCGCTTTCTGCTGCGAAGGAATCCGCATTTCTGAATGCCTCATTTCTGGTAGCGTCAGAAGCGACCAACTCCAACTCCAAGGTCGCAAGCTTGGTGTAGGTAGACTTGGGAAGCTCAGTCACATCGATGATATGGTATCCGTACTCTGTCTCAACCAATCCAGGCAACAGGCCGGTGGATTTGGCAGCATAAACAGCATTGGCAAAAGGCTCGACAAAGTCTTCTTTGGCAAACCAGCCCAAGTCACCGCCATTCTGCGCGGTACCATCCTGTCCGTATTGTCTTGCTGCCAAAGCAAAGTTTCCATTGGCCTTGAGGTCTGAAAGAACAGTCTCGGCCTGAGCCTTCACTGCAGCCTTGCCTGTTTCGTCCATCCCTTCGGTGCTGAATAGGATGTGGGAAGCTCTCATCCTCGGTGTGCCTTCATACTGGTCAGACACTTTATAAGTGACATAGGTAGAGTTTGCGGTCACGTAAGGGCCATAGGTCTGTCCTTCTACTAGCTCACCTGTGTTGCTGGTAAGGCTAGTTGGCAATTGGTCGCCTGGTCGGTAGGTAACGAATGGATTTTGAAGATCGGAGTTTTGGCTTACCAAAACCGAGTCGTTTTCAGCGCTTCTCAACTCTTCAGTCAATCCGTTGATCCTTTCGATCACCGTTGCAGAATCCTGTCCACTTGGCAAAATGCTGAATGATACATATTCCAGATTCGCGGTGTTTCCCACTTTGAATTTTTCCTGGTTTTTGTTCAGGTAAGTAGTCAGCTCGCTCTCCTCAATCTTGACGTCGCCGTCAGGGATCACGTAGTAGGGAATGAAAAGAACTGATGCATCGGCGATGGTATTTGCCGCTTTGTGTTCCAGCTTCGCTTCAGCCGTCGTGGCATATTCGGATGTTGCGAGAAGGTTGTCGTATTTGATTCTCAATCGAGACTGTGCAAACAACTTCTCCTGCTGCGCCCAAGCGGCCTGCTGCGCTGGGTCGGCAGTCTCCAAAGTTTGGAGGAAAGAAATCAACTGATTTTTATCAAACTGTCCGGTCTGGGGATTGACCAACTGAGCCCTTAGCTCAGGGACGATGTTTTTGCCCTGAACCATATCCACAAGCTCCGCATTGGATACGGTGAGTCCGAGCTTTTCGTATTCTTCGTCGAATACCTGCTCGACGATCATCGCCTGCCAAGCCTGCTCTCTCACGGAGACCATTTCAGATTCGGAGGGAACACGTCCAGTCCTCTGTTGAAACATGGATTTGAATTCCTCGACCTTGAGGGAATATTCTTCAAGCGTGATTTCCTCGCCTGCGATCTCACCAACAATGTTTTGGTTGGAATTGAGAAGGGAAGAATTTGGACTCAAAAGGTCCCCACCGAGAAGAAACAAAATCAACCCGCCGGCGATTACACCGATTGCGAGACCTGTCCGCTGTCTTATTTGCTTAATTAACGCCATTATTGTTACTACGCTTTTTTAGAAGTGTCGCAAAATAATAGCATTGGGGGCGAAATTCAAAATTTCCCCCAGAACAAAGTCTGTGTTAAAAATTCCCTGATTCGCTGATTTTCAGTCGGACAGTCTCAATTCGGTGCGCCTGTTTGCTCACTACTGTAAAGGTATATTTTCCAAAAGTGACGTTATCTCCTTTGCTTGGCAGATTCTCGGTCAGTGACAAGATCAATCCGGAGAGAGTTTCAAAATCTCCGTAGGGCAGATCCCATCCATATTTATCGTTGAGATAATCGATTTCATGTCGGGCGCTGAGCAGGTACTCGTCCCCATCCACCTTCTGCTCCATGAGATCGTCTTGGTCGTATTCGTCGTCGATCTCCCCGAAGATTTCCTCGATGATATCCTCCATCGAAACAATCCCACTCGTGCCCCCAAACTCATCCACTACCAAAGCGAGACTTTTTCTCTCTTGGATAAACTGGATCAAAAGCTCGTTGGCTAGAGCCGATTCCGGAGCGATGATGATGGGAGTCAAAATTTCCCCAATCGTTTTCGGCTTGCGAAAAAGCTCCAGCTGATGACAATAGCCAATCACCTCGTCAATGGTCTCCCGATACACGATGATCTTGGAATGGCCGCTTTCTTCAAAGACGCTTTTCAGATCCTCGATGGTATCATCTACCTCCACCGCCACGATATCCGTACGCGGAATCATGCATTCCCTGATCCGGACCGTCTTAAATTCTATCGCATTGTCAAAGATCTTCGAATCAATCTCCATCTTTTTGTTGCTTGAATTCGCCTGCCGGAAGTGCTCCTTGATGAAGGAATTGAGATCCGTGATGGTAAATGCTGGCTTCTCCTCATTGTATTCCAAACGGAGAACTTTGGTGATAAAAAGCCTCGAAAGCCCGACGATCAGCCACACCACCGGATACATCAAATAGTAGATCGCCGAAAATGGCAAGGCAAAAAATGTCAGCATACTGTTGGGATTCAGCATGAAAAAGCTCTTGGGAAGGAATTCTCCGGTGATCAAGACGATGATCGTAGACAGGACGGTCTGGCTCACCAATATCACCGCTTCATTGTTGATCGGCTCCGGCAGAAGATTCCTCAGGGGTTGGTCAAGCAAAAACGCCATAAAAGTGCCGTAGAGCACCAGCATGATCGTATTGCCGATCAGGGTAGTCCCGATGAACTGGCCAGGCTTCTGGACAAACTTGCTCAGAATGCTACCGCTCAAAAGCCCCTGTTTGTTTTGTAGCTCGATCTGCAGCTTGTTGGCGGATATGTAGGCGATCTCCATGCCCGAGAAAAAGGCGGAAAAAACCAGGGTAATGATGACATAAATCAAATAGCCAGTCTCCATGCTCAGTTTTTCTTTTTCTTTTTAGGGACTTTGGGAGCTTCCGCTTCCTCCTTTGCCTTTGCCTTGTTTCGCCTGAGTTGAAACCAAAACAACAAGCCTACCGCAAACATAAAGATCGGATAGGAAGCGCCTATTCCGGCCACAAGGCTTTGGTGAATCCCGATGATGACCATGGCCAAGGCCAAGGAAAGAATCAACACGTCTCCTAGTTTCATATTCCTTCGCCGGGTAGCTCTGTCTTCCCCTTTGCTGATTTCAGCCTATAGTTCGAAAAGCTGTCGTCAGACTCTAATCCGTTTCCGCTAAACACCGTTCCCTTATCTTGAATCGTCACAAACTTTTCGGTATAGATTTTCTTTTTCGCCTTGTCCCAAAAGATTTCCTCAGATTTTAGGCTTTGGTCTTTGATGAGGTTCTTGATCTGCACATCACCTTCGCCTCGGTAGAGGTTTTCATTTTTGATAAAATACCCCCGGTCCGCCACCAAAGTCGTCTCCAACTCACCATTCTTCGTGTAGAACTTGATATCGATACCCTCTGGAAACTCCTGGTCGCCGTTTAGGAACTCCAGCTGCTTCGCAGCACGAATCTCTGTACGGACGATAGCCGAATCACTGTGAATCAGAAAGATATTGGTCGCCGAATTGACAGGGCCATCATAGACTCTGAGCGCATCCGGATCCACACTTTCCCGGCAGGAAAAGGAAAAAGAACCCAAAACGATCAATAGAAGCAAGAATCGATTCTTCATTGGAGCCAAAGATAAGTGAATAGTCTCAAATCAATCCAACGAAAAAGGCAGTCTTGTGGACTGCCTTTTTACAATTATGGGGAAAATCAATCTCTTGTCGCCAAAGTCACTGTCTCTCCAACCCAGCATCCGGTGCTAATAGAAGAACCCACCTGAAGCCCCTCAGTGAAGAGTTCTTCCTTGGAAGGGAATCTAGCTCTCGCACTACCCATGCCTTTGGAGTCACCCGCTTTTTGGTATGCGCCATAGGCGGCTATGAATATTGAGTAGTCCTTTGCACGGCTTTCGCCACCACGACAGTCATTGAATGCTGACATATACAAGTCACCAATCAGGCCGTAGGCCGATGCGGTCAATTCTGGATCAAGAGTTGCTGCTTCTTTTGCAGAAGATCTGGCCTGTGATTTTCTTCCAGCTTGGGCATGTACCTTAGCCAATTCCATATTGATTTCGCCTTTTTGCTTGTTGTTTTCAGCAAGCGTCAAAGCTTTTTCCAATACCGGCTGTGCCTTGTCAAAATCTCCGCTAGACATGTATCTCATCGCCCTTACCTGAGAGGTCGCAAAGGTAGGGTTACTGGAATCAATCAGTTCCAAAGCAGCCAAGAAGGAATTGGAAGAGTAGCACTTGTACTGTACAGAATACTTGAAGATTTGATTGGCAACGTCAATATTGGTCGGATCTGCAGCCAGTTTTGGCCCCATGGTATTTTCGATGAAGTCGCAATCAATCAGTTCCATGTTGACCAAAATCTGCTCCAATGTACTTCTAGGGCTTGAAACGTCCTTGCCCTCTGCCTCTGCTTTGTTCAAAAGGCCGTTTGCCATCTCGTATTTTGCCAAAACCTGTTCTCCGGTATAGGCTTGATTATAGGCGTTGTTACGATATATTAGGTCGAAATATGCACCGACCAACGTGGGAAGGCTAACATTGCCATTCAGCTCGAAAGCTTTCTCAAAATCCTCAATTACTCCAGGGATCTTGTCCTTGTCGGACTTGTAAAATAGGTATCCGAAATAGGCTTTATTTTCGATCCACTTCGCCTCGTTGTTATACAGTGATCCTCTTTTTTCATAAATAGACATCACGCTGTCCTGATAGACCGCTTTCTTGGCCTCATCGGCCGTCTTGTCTGCGGCTCCTTTGTACACGGTGACTCCATTGATGTAGATGGACTCATTCAGCTCAGGTGTGTTTACCAATAGCCAATTGAGCGGCTTGGTGGCTTCCACAAACTGTTCAGACTTCATGTAGTCCACATAGGCGGCATTGAGCTCTCTAGCTTTTGCTTCTTGGGCAGCGTCCGCAGGCCAATTCCAGCCATCCTGCGCCTGAACCAAGCCGGCCAGAAGCATCGCCCCCAATCCCAGAAGTGTTGATTTGATTTTCATATTCAGTAAGGTTTTATTTCAGTTTATTTGGTTTGATCCAGTTTTGCCATTGCAAGATTTGGGCCTCGATGGGCTCGCAATTCTTAAATTTTGTTATTCAAATACTCTTTTGTAGAACCAGCTGTTGTCATTCAGAGAGAAGCCAAGCGTAAAATTAATATAGTTTTCTCTGATAAGACCATTGTCCAAGGTTCCTCTTCTACCAGCTTTAAAAGCCATATTGACCAGTGACAACTGATTCACAGGAATGGATGCACCCAGTGTAAAACCGATATCATCGATATTGGTTTGGTTCAGGTAATAAGGGGTTTGCATCCATTCTATCCCAAATCGATAGGTCCCTCTCAGGAGCAAATTGTCAAAGTTGAGATAGTCTGGTACTATCTGGAATCCCAAGGCCACCTTTTTGGTTTCTTGCAGATCCAGCTCTTCGCCAAAGAAATTTTGGTACTTGGCAAAGTCCTGTAACTGCCCCTCAAGGGCAATGGCAAATTTATTCATTTTCTCATATGTCACGCCGAATCCATATCGATTGGGTATATAAATACTCCCCTTAACGTCATCGGCGATCAGGTCTCCGTCTGTTTCCGGATCGCTAGCTTGACCAATCGCTGCTAGTTTTGCAAATCCAGTTCCACTAACATTCCCTAATTTCTGATAGATGGCTCCGAAATGCAGATTTCCCTTTTCAGAAAGCTTTAACTGGTAGTGCCCACCAACTTTGAATCCCACATCGGACACGGTCAGGCGCTCATAGTATTCCGAGGCGCTTCCCACGGTCATGCCGTCCTCATCCGTCACAATCAACTGATTGGATCGGATGGTGGAGCCGAAGAGATAGGAGCCGTGAAATCCTATGCTTAGATTTTTCGCCAGTAGATATCCGAAGTTGATATAAGCCTCCGAAATCCCTCCGTCTCCGCGTAGAAAATTGTTGGCCTTAAAATCCGAGTTGGCTACTTCGCTTTCTACCCTAAGGCGATAATTGACGCTGGTGATCTGCCCCAAGCCCATGCCGGAGGTAAATTTGCCTGCCTTAATCGGGAAGGAAAGAGCGATGTAGGAGAGACCACCCCCATCTACTTTGGACGTTTCGGTCCCATTGTCCACATTGATGGTCTTGTAGTTCAATGCAGCCTGAAAATTGAATATAGTGTTCCTGGTAGTAATGGCAGGGTTCACGTTGTTGGCCTGCCAGCCGGTGCCATAGCTAATGCCCATTCCACCCATACCTTGGTTTTGGGTAAGACCGGAATAGTTGAACTCTCCGATGCCCAAGGCACTGTAAGTGGATGAGCTGGTCTGTGCTCCGACCTCCGTAAATAATAAAAGGGTGCACAGCACACCCATCGATTTCAACCAGTTTTTACTCGACATTGTGGTTTAGAATACAATTCAGTCCATGAAGGACCAAATTTGGGACTACAAATATGTGGTCTTTTGCCAATGATTCAAAAGATTGAGAATCACCGCCGCAGATATAGGCCTTTATTTCAGGAATTTTAAGACGATAGGATTCTATTTGGCCGGCCAGTTCAAATTCCACCCCATACCAGATTCCCGCCTGCATGCAGCTGACTGTGGAATCCCCCGTGAGGCTATCCGGTTTTGTTTTCAGTTCTACCAAAGGAAGTCTTGCGGTAAAAGAATTCATGGCACTCGCGCGCATCTTGAGGCCTGGACTGATTGCCCCGCCTCGATAGACAGACGCTTCATCCACAAACTCGAAAGTAATACAACTTCCCATATCTACGGCAAGCACGGGATTTCTATCCGCCATATGCCAAGCGCCCACCGCGGCAGCGATTCTATCCAGCCCAAGAGTCTTGGGAGTAGCATAGCCGTTACCGATTGGCAGTGGAGTATCTGAGTCTAGAAAACGAAATGGAAAACGAATCTTCTGGGCCAATTCCATTGGGCTGAACCTAACCGAACTGACCAAGCTAGCAGTGAACTGCAGGGAGTTCCATACAGCAAGCGCCGCATCCAGCTCCTCAAAGCTGTGCTCAGCAATCAGCTCGCTGCCTTCAAAAAGCGCTGACTTGATTCGCGTATTCCCGATGTCTATGACCAGATTCCCCATTAGGTCGGCAAATTAGACATTATTAAAAAATGGACTTTTAAGCCACTAAAATTATCTTTGAGACTAGTGCCCACTTAACAATCTTTAACCCATGAGCCCCGAGAAATACAGTTTGATCGGATTGATGTCCGGAACTTCAGGCGACGGACTTGATGTCGCCTATGTCCATTTTGATCATCAATCAGATTGGGCTTTTGAGATCGTCCAAGCCAAAACTTTCGCTTTTCCTAGTGAGCTGGGATCGATGCTATTGCGCGCCCACACGCTTTCTGGGTTGGAACTGTCACAGCTAGATGTGGATTTTGGGAAATGGATGGGAGCGAAAGTCCGGGATTTTTGCAGGGAATTCCAGATCAAGCCGTTGGCCATTGCTTCCCACGGACATACTGTCTTTCACCAACCCTCCAAAGGGCTCAGTTTGCAGATCGGTAACGGCTGGGCGCTACACCAGGCTTGCGGCCAAAAGATCATCAACGACTTCCGCATGCTGGACGTACAGCTGGGAGGACAGGGCGCTCCCCTAGTACCGATAGGGGACCGGCTGCTTTTTCCACAAGTGGATTTTTGCCTCAACTTGGGCGGAATTGCCAATATCTCTATGGAGCAAGATGGCCGGCGCATCGCCTTTGACACTTGCCCCTTCAACCTCCTCCTCAACGCAGAGGCAAAGCACCTTGGCAAGCCCTTCGACTCGGGAGGAGAGATTGCCCGTTCGGGGGAAGTCAACCTCACGCTCTTTGAAGCGTTGAACCAGCTGCCCTTTTATCAAGTCAGCTCCGCAAAGTCGCTAGGAAGGGAGGAGATGGAAGGTGATTTTATACCCCTTATCAATCAGTATAATCTGGCTCCAAAAGACATTCTGAGAACTTTGGTAGAGCATTATGCCTACCAGATTGCCTCAGTGATCAGAAACTCCACCAATAATGACGCACCGTCCGTGCTCATCACTGGAGGAGGAGCGTACAACGGTTTCTTTGTCGAGCGCTTGGAACACTATCTCGGCAAAAAGTGGCAGATGTTCGATGCCAATCCCGAGCTCATCGAATTCAAAGAGGCTATGATTTTCGCCTTTTTGGGCGTATTGCGTCTTCGCGGCGAGACGAATTGCCTTGCCTCGGTCACCGGTGCCTCCAGAGACAGCTGCGGTGGGACGATCTATGGCTAGCCGACCATCTTACGTCCCTTGCTTCCTGATCCGTAATTTTTCTATTTTTGGGCCCATATAAACCCAAAAAAAATGCTGGATCTGCTTAAGAAATTTGAGAACAAAAAGCCCGAAATCGTCTTTGAATGGAGTGATTCGGAAACCGAAGCTGAAGGCTGGGTGGTGATCAATTCCCTGAGGGGAGGTGCCGCTGGAGGTGGCACGCGGATGCGCAAAGGATTGGACAAGAGAGAAGTAGAGTCGCTAGCCAAAACCATGGAGGTCAAATTCACGGTCTCCGGCCCCAGCATCGGAGGAGCAAAATCCGGAATCAACTTTGACCCAGCCGACCCCAGAAAATCCGGGGTACTGGAGCGCTGGTACAAAGCGGTCATGCCTCTTTTGAAGAATTACTATGGTACAGGTGGAGACCTCAATGTCGACGAAATCCACGAGGTCATACCGATCACGGAAGCCTACGGGCTTTGGCATCCACAGGAAGGCATCGTAAACGGGCATTTTCATGCCAACGAACCACAAAAAATCAGAAAGATCGGCCAGCTGAGACAAGGCGTATCCAAAGTTCTGGAGGACCCTAAGTTTACTCCCAATGGCCCAAAAAAATATACCGTTGCGGACATGATCACCGGCTACGGAGTCGCGCAAGCTGTTTGCCATTTCTATTCTATTTGGGGTGGAGAGATCCAAAACAAACGCGCGATCATCCAAGGCTGGGGCAATGTTGGGGCAGCTGCGGCTTGTTTTCTGGCGGTAGCCGGCGTGAAGGTCGTGGGTATCATAGATCGGGACGGAGGATTGATCAAGGAAGATGGTTTTGGACTCGACGAGATCCGGGAGCTTTTTCTCAAAAGAGACGGCAATAGACTGGTAGCTGAGGGGCTTTTGTCCTTTGATGAGATCAATGCTAGGATATGGGATGTGCGCCATGAGATTTTCATACCCGCTGCTGCGTCGCGGCTGATCACCCAAGACCAGGTATCCCGAATGGTGAAGGCAGGACTGGAAGTCATCTCCTGCGGAGCCAACGTGCCTTTTGCGGATCCGGAAATATTCTTTGGACCGACAGGAGTTTGGGCCGATGAGAAAGTCGCATTAATCCCGGATTTCATCGCCAACTGCGGGATGGCCCGCGTATTTGCCTATCTGATGAGCGAGGACGCAGAAGTCACTGACCAGGCCATTTTCGCGGATGTATCTCAGACCATCAAGACAGCCATGGAAAAAACATTTTCCGAAAATCCCAGCAAAACGAAACTGGCTGAAATCTCCTTTAAAATAGCTTTGACACAACTCGTGTAAAACCGCACTTGCGGATTGAAGCCCTGAATTAATTTTTGGTGAAATCCTGTTCCGGCCCTTTTATTAGTTGGACAGTTTGCATCAAAATCAGTAGTTTAGCGACAGGCGAACTCCAAAGAACCCCGATTAATATTTGCTTAAAATTCCGAGAAGCAGGCCCAATTCTACCAAATCGACCAAATGAAGAAATATCTTATAAGTTTATCCATACTTTTCGGAATATTATTTCTTGGCCTTTTTAACCTGTCGGATTCCTATGCCTTTTCCGTAGAAAATACCGCGGAATTTGTAGCCCAAGCTGACACCTCCCACGAGCAATTGGACGGAGGATCCGACCATGCTGGGGCGGAAGTTCACCATTCGGCTCCCACTTGGCTGGTCATTCCCTTTGTCACTTTGCTTCTGATGATAGCCACAGGTCCGCTCTTTTACGAGCACTTCTGGCATCACAACTATCCCAAAGTCGCTATTGGCTTTTCCGTAGTGGTAGTTCTGTACTATTTGTTCGTCTTGGACAATGTACACGCGCCAGTCCACGCCCTCGCGGAGTATATACAATTTATTGCACTGCTCGCGTCGCTATTTGTGGCGTCAGGCGGTATCCTCATCGAGATAGACAAGAAAGCTACCCCGCTTGCCAATGTCTCCCTGCTCCTCATCGGCGCCGTGGTTTCCAACCTGATCGGGACTACCGGGGCATCCATGCTGCTGATTCGTCCATTTATCCGTCTAAACAAAGGCAATATACAGCCTTACCACATCGTGTTTTTCATCCTGATGGTCAGCAACGTGGGCGGCTCGCTGACTCCGATCGGAGACCCTCCGTTGTTCTTGGGATTTCTGAAAGGAGTGCCTTTTTTCTGGACGATTGAGCACAACTGGCCCGCATGGGCGATGGCTCTAGCCCTTTTGGCTGTTGGATTCTATTTTGTTGACCGAAAGCTGGGTAAGGCGAACGAGGACGAGTACACGGAAGAAATCACCTATTCCAACAAGTTTACCATGGTGGGTGCCAAAAATTTTGGCTGGCTTCTAGTGATCATCTGTGCGGTATTTCTGGATCCGAATGTGATCGACGGCGTTCCGGCCATTGTCTATGACGGCCAAAAATTTTCCTATCTGAGGGAAATCATCATGCTTTCAGTCGCCTTCTTTTCTTACAAGTTTGCAGACCAGCGCGCCATCAAGGGGAACGAGTTTAACTTCGAACCTATCCGCGAGGTGGCCTTTATATTCGTGGGGATCTTCGGCACCATGATGCCGGCTTTGGAGCTGGTTGGAAACTTCGCGAAATCACCCGAAGGCGCGGAAATGATTACTGTCAATACCCTTTATTGGGGTACCGGGACCCTGTCGGCGGTACTAGACAACGCCCCTACTTATCTTAATTTCCTAGCTGCGGCTATGGCCTCCGAAGGAGCAAATATTGGCAGTATTGCCGAGGTGAGGGAGTTTGCCGACAATTCAATGAACAATTCGGATACGACGTTCCAGCTGCTGGCGATCTCGATTGCCTCGGTATTCTTTGGAGCAATGACCTACATCGGAAATGGACCAAACTTCATGGTGAAATCCATTGCCGAGCAAAGCGGTATTAAGATGCCTTCTTTCTTTGGCTACATCATCCGGTTTACGGTGCCAATCCTGCTTCCGATTCTGTTTTTGGTTTGGCTGGCATTCTTTGCCTTTGTTTAAGCCTTTTCCGGATTGGATCAAGAAAAGGCTACAAGGCCATCGTTTCCTTGAACCACAAACTTACGCTTGCCAGGGTAAATATTGATTGGGCGAGAAGGTGATTTTTTCTAATAGCGCTCTTGCCCTTCTACAGCTTGCCGATCTTAAAATCAGTTTTAAGTAGTTAGCGTAGTTCAATCCAAAAAAAACTATTAAATTAGATTTTGTTGAAATTGACCTACTTAACTCAGGAATATGTTCAGGAAATCGATTTATCATTTGTTCCTCTTCTCGATTCTAATATCGTGCTCTGAAGAGGATACCCTCCCGAAGGGAAGCCAACTCATGTTAAATCCCAATCTTTCCCTGTACCCTGACTCGGTAGATCCCTAGACACCTTCAAATTCGAAAGGGATTCTACACGGGGCGAGCCGAGAAATATTCATGAGCGGAAACCGGTCTCTATTTATTGAAAACCAAGACAGTACCGTTGTTACCCAATCCAACTGGTCACAAACCTATACCGGGCCGATGCCTGCGCCGGGATCTACGGTAGAACTAGCCGCATTTGTAAAGGGAGAAAAGATTCGGGATCTGACTGCCGGCGGAAGAATTTTTATTGCCTTTAAAGTACTTCCAATCAATCGGTCCGCTTATGCTGTATTTGATTTTCAGGGGGATGTTGACTGGGTTCTTTTGAAAGCTACCTTGGAAAATTTTCCAGAAGAGGCAGAAAGCATCCAAGTTACCCTAAACGTGCCGACGCTGACCTTGGGCAAAGTTTATTTTGACGAAATCAACCTGACAGCAAAATGAGTTTATCCAGCTCAGATATTGCGATTACCTTATCTCTCCGATAAGTCCAATCCATTAATTTCTAAGCTCCTCATAGCGAAAACATCCAACCAAATGGTCGTTGACCAATCCTGTGGCCTGCATGTGCGCATAGACTGTGGTGGATCCCAAAAATTTGAACCCACGCTTTTTGAGGTCCTTGGCCAAACGATCTGACTCTGGCGTTGTCGCCATTGCTTCCTTGGTGGAGACTAGGTAATTTTGGATTGGCTTACCCCCGACAAATCCCCAGATGTAATTGGAAAAGGAACCGAACTCCTGCTGCACTTCCATGAATCGCCGGGCATTGTTGATCGCTGCTCGGATCTTTTGGGCATTCCTGATGATCCCTGGATCCTGTAGCAATTCTTGGACATAGCTTTCCGGAAACTCGGCAACCGCCTTATAGTCAAAGTCCGCAAATGCCCTGCGATAGCCCTCTCTTTTCTTCAAGATTGTCGCCCAGCTCAGCCCTGCTTGGGCACTCTCCAAGACCAAAAATTCGAAGTGGGTGTTATCGTCATAGACTGGCACACCCCATTCGGTATCGTGGTAGGCTACGTATTCCGGAAACCCCAGACACCAGGGACAGCGAGATTTTTCTTCAGTAGTATTCATTGCATTAAAAATAGGCAAGAACTGGGAAAAGATTCCGGCTGTCTTTAAATTTTGGGTTTTGACATTTCTCCATTCAATGCTCCACACTTCTCGCCTGGAAATCAGCACCGCCGCCTACCAAAAAAACATCACCTTCATTCGAAGCCTGATTGGTCCGAAGCCAACGATTTCTGCGGTCGTGAAAGGCAATGCCTACGGCCACGGAATAGCGCAGCTGGTTTCCATTGCTGAAAAAACAGGAATCCGCCATTTTAGTACCTTCAGCTCAGACGAGGCTCGTGAAGTATTTGCGAGCGCTAGGGATACTTCCGAAATCATGATCATGGGTATGCTTCACCTCGCAGAGCTCGCCGATTTGATCAAGAAGGGCATCCAGTTCTATGCATTTGACCTGCAGCGCCTAGAAGCTGCGTCTAACATTTCCAAGGAACTCGGAATCAAGGCTCAGGTTCATATCGAGGTGGAAACCGGCTTTAACCGAACCGGTTTTGAATGGGAGGAAAGAAAGACAGTATTGGAAATGCTCCGACAAAATGCTCCATTTCTCCAATTAAAGGGACTTTGTACCCATTTTGCAGGAGCCGAAAGTGCCGAAAACCACTCTCGAATTCAGGAACAAATTAGGCGCTTCGAGGATTTCTCCGAGTATTTCAGGCGAAATAGAGTAGCTTTCGAAAGGCGCCATGCAGCCTGCTCGGCCGCAACGCTTCTTTTTCCCGAAACGCGCCTTGATTTGGTCAGAATCGGTATTGCCGGGTACGGATTTTGGCCAACTCGGGAGACCTTTGAAATGGTTAAAGCCGAGCTTTCTGTCGAAAATCCCAATCCACTAAGACGGCTTCTGACTTGGAAAACCGAGGTGATGAGTTTTAAAAAAATCAAATCAGGTTCTTTCGTGGGGTACGGAAAAGGCTTCAAAGCGTCCAAAGACATGAGTCTGGCAATCATTCCCGTGGGATATGCCCATGGCTATGGGCGCAATCTGAGCAATATTGGGAAAGTACTGATTTCAGGGGAATTCTGTCCAGTAATCGGCATGGTGAATATGAATGCCATTGCAGTCGATATCAGCAAGCTTTCCGGGATAACGCTCGGAGAGGAAGTGGTATTGATCGGAAACCAAGGCGATAACGAGATTACCGTGGCCTCTTTCGCGGAGACCTCAGACCTAATCAACTACGAGATGCTTACTCGACTGCCATCCCAGATTCCCAGAATCATAGTGGACTAGTAAAAGATAATGGTCTTATTTCTGAATGCTAATACCTTCCGGTCAAGGTGGTATTTGATCGCCTTGGACAAGGTCACTTTTTCCACGTCTTGGCCGATCTGCACCAGTTCGGCTATGGTATTGTGATGGCGTACGCGCGCCACTTCCTGCTCAATGATCGGCCCGGCGTCCAGCTCCTCCGTGACATAGTGTGCCGTTGCTCCGATGATCTTTACCCCGCGCTCAAATGCTGCATGATAGGGTCTTGCACCTACAAACGCCGGCAAAAACGAGTGGTGGATGTTGATGATGCGATTGGGAAAATGACGGATAAAGTCCCCCGATAGAATCTGCATGTACCGGGCAAGTACAACGAAGTCCACCCGGTGTTCTTCCAAGAGCTGTAGCTGAAGAGCTTCGGCTGACTCTTTGTTGGAAGAGCTCACCGGAATAATAAAAAAAGGGATGCCAAAGGCCTCCACAATTGGTTTCAAATCGGAATGATTGGAGACCACAACCGGAATATCCACCTCCAGCTGTCCTGCATGATGCCTGCCCAGAATGTCAAACAGACAATGGGAAAGCTTGCTGACAAAGATTGCCATCCTTGGCCGAGGAAAATCAAAATGAAGTTTGATCTCCATTTTGAATCTCTTCCCTACTTCCTCTTCAAAGCGGGGAAGAATCTCATCTTTTCCAAGGAAAAAAGAATCAAGCTCCCAAGCCGCCCGCATGAAAAACATGCCCATTTCTACATCAACATGCTGATCAACCTCGAGGATGTTGCCATTATAGGAATAAAGAAAGCGGGAGACTTCCGCGACGATTCCTTTTTGATCGGAACACTGGACAATCAAAATGGCCTTTTTCATAGCATTTAGTTACGAATTCCAAATCACCCAATTGGCTTCTGCTTGCAAGGCCAGCATATCCATCCCATTTTTGGCCTTCCCTCCTTTGGACACGCATGCCTTCATCAGCGTGGTCTCGGCCGGATTGTACACGAGGTCATAGACCAGATGCCTTTCTCCCAGCTGATTGGTGGGGATGGCGGGCATACCCTCTGTGTTGGGATAGGTGCCGAGGGGAGTGGTATTGATGATCAGTGGAAAATCACGTAGATAATGGGAATCGGAGGCAAGTTCTGCATAGGTAACTTGGCCCTCTCCAGCCGATCGGGATACCGAAAGAAATGAAATTTCCAAGTCCCGCAAAGCTATTTTCACAGCTTTCGAAGCACCGCCCGTTCCCAAGACCAATGCCTTTGGCCGTGCATTTCCAAGCCAGTTTTCCAGTGAATGCTTGAATCCAAGGTAATCCGTATTAAAGCCTTTTCGGTTTCCGCCACGGATCTGTATGCAATTTACTGCACCAATTTCGCGGCAAGCGGGGTCCAATTCGTGCAAAAAAGGTATGACTTGTTCCTTGTAGGGAATGGTTACCGCCATGCCTTCCAACTCGGGATTTTCTCGCAAAACAAGCTCAAAATCGCCGATCTGGGGAATCTCATAAGAGTCAAACTGACAACCCTGGATGCCTTCCTTTTCAAACTTCTCCGTAAAGTACTTTTTGGAAAAAGAGTGCGTCAAAGGGTAGCCTATCAGTCCAAATTTTCTCATCAATCCAAAAGTTTAGCCGCCAGCCATTCAATCAAAAGAACCAGGATAATCCCAAAGGCAAAGGCCGTAATCGCTGCCAATACTTGTGGCTCCTGGCCGACAAGCTCCATGTAGTTTCCCGGGTGCACATTTTCATCCAGAAAGGGCTTTTGCTCTCCAGTGGAGCTCGTCCTCCAGGCTGTGACCAGCTTCCAAGGCCAGAGCTCATTGACTGAGCCCAGCATAAATCCGGAAAGCAGCCCGATAGTGACGGAATGGTATTTTTTCAAAAGCCAGGAAACAACCCGGCTAAAGGTCAATATTCCTACAGCGCAGCCTGCAGCAAAAACGGCGAGTTTCAAAACGTTGCGGTCTTTTACAGCCTGGAGAATAGATTCATACTGCCCGAGGATAAGTAGGATAAAACTGCCGCTGATCCCGGGTAAAATCATTGCGCAGATGGCAATGGATCCGGACAAAAAGGTAAACCACATCGCATCGGGAGTAGTGGTCGGAGGAAGATTGGTTACCCACCAAGCGATCAATGCTCCTACCAGTACAGCCAGCACAACACCCAAATGCCATCTTCTAATATCTTTCAAAATCAAGAAAGCACTGACCAGAATCAGTCCTGAAAAAAAGGACCACAAGGGGATGGGATGGTTCGCCATCAGGTAGGTGATGACGCTCGAAAGTGCAAAGACGCTGGTCAGGATCCCCAACAGCAAGCTGAGCAAAAACTTGCCGTTGACCGCCTTGAAGAATTTCGTGAGTTCGAATCGCGTCAGAAGCTTGAGGTTGTCGACCGAAAAGGAATTTATACTGTTTAACAATTCCTGGTAGATTCCGGCAATCAGGGCGATTGATCCGCCTGACACTCCAGGCACAATGTCCGCAGCCCCCATGGCCATTCCCTTGAGGTAGGTGAGCGCGTACTTTTTTATAGATCTCATAGAAAAAAAAGGCTGACCAATGAATCGATCAGCCTGTTATGGAAATGTTTGTTTCAAAGTTTGATTTCGCCTAGGAAGTGGTCGAACGTATCGCCTCTCAGTCCGAGTCGGATGGTTTCCAAGGGAATCACCTCCGAAGGACTGATATTACCTAGATTCACGTTGGCACCGAGCAGCTTGATAAACCAAACCTGCTGGGATTTTTGGGGAGCTTCCCAAATGATTCTTTCTTCTGGTACTTGCGTTAAAATCTCCTCGACAAGCCCTTGGCGCACTTCTCCAGAATCGCGGAACAGGCCTACATTTCCGCCTTCACGAGCCTCTCCGATCACTTTCCATGCTCCGGCGCTTAGCTCGGTTTGCATTTGCTCAATCCATTTATAAGGAGGTATGATCTTGGCAGCGTCTTTGGACCCCACTTCCGATAGCACAGTGACCTGCTGCGAAAGGGTGGAGATGAATTCACACTTTTTGTCGTGGTTGAGCGAAATGGAGCCATCGGATACTTCTGCGAACTCCAGCTCGTATTTGTCTAGGACGCGTCTGTAATCTTCGAATTGTCCTCTGACAATAAAGGCTTCAAAAAGGGTTCCCCCAAAATAAACGGGGATGCCTGCGGACTTGTAAACGGCAATTTTCTCGGTGAGATGTTTGGTAACGAAGGAAGTAGCCCATCCCAATTTGACTATATCCACGTAATCTGAGCAACTATCAACAAAATCTTCGGTTTCCCGAAGGCTAAGACCCTTGTCCATAGCCATAGTGAATCCCGTGGTACGTGGCTTCTCAGTCCGTACAGGAATATTCTTCAGCACATAATTCATGTGTTTGTAATTTGATTTTTGATGGCCACATGGAATCTCGCACAAGGGATAATCATCACGGGGTGTGATTTTTTTGTCATGCTTGATTTCATTTGCCAGGTTTTAAAGTTTAGAGCTGGGAATGGTCATCCCGGTATTGGGCGATGATCTTGTAGATGGCCTGTTGTTGCTTCAGCTCCGGCATCAGTTCGTACAAGATGGTATGCCTATCAAAGTCCAAAGTTAACGCATTTTCCAAATATGAAAACGCTTCCTTGTATTTGCCCATCTTGACGAGGTAAACTACCATGCGATAATATAATTCAGGCTCCTCAGGAGCCTCTTCGATTCCTTCTTTGACTACATCGATTGCCTCTTCAAAGCGGTTTTGCTCAAAATAAATCACCGAGAGATTGACGTAAGTCTCCATGATCCCCGGCTCTAGGTTGATGGCTTCTTCATAGGCCTCCGAACTGGCCTGCATATTACCCAGATTGAACTCCGCGTCTGCCAAGCCCACCCAGTAGTTTGGATTGTCCTTGTTCAGGTTCAGTGCTTTCTTGAAATAGTGGATCGCCTCAAAAAACTTCTCGTTCTTCAGCATGCACATTCCCAGCCCAAACCAGGCATCGTCGTACTCCTCGTCCAGTTTGGCCGACTTTTTAAAATACTTAAATGCCTCGTCTATCCTGCCCAGTTTCTCATAAGCGGCTCCCATGTAGCAACAGTTTTCCGCATTTACCCCCTCACAGTTGATTGTGTTTTGGTAAGCTTCCAGTGCGGCTTCATAATTCTGGGTATTCATCAGGGAATTGCCCATGTTGAAATAAGCTGAAGCAAACGCATCATCGATGATCAGCGCATATTCATAGGCGGAAATGGCATCCTCAAATCTCCCAAGTCGATTGTAGACCACGCCGAGATTATACCAAGCGCCTGCAGAATAGGGATCTTGATCGATGAATTCTTGGTAAAACTGCAGTATCTCGTCAAAGGAGCCTTCCTCCTCGGTGATCATCGCCAGTTGGAACAGGGCATCCTCGTGGTTGATTCGGTTTTTTACCGCTTCTTTGAAATAGTCGCTGGCTTTGGTGTTGTCGCCCTTGGCACGATAAAGATTACCCAAGGAGTAAAAAACCTCCGCTTTGTCCTCCGCCATGGGCAAGTAGTTCTCCAAGAGCTCGATACCTTCCTGATGATTTCCCGCTAGAATCTGCGCATTGGCAAGTGCCAGCACGATGTCTTCATTGTTTGGAGACAGATTGTTCAGATTTTCGAGGATACTCAGCCCCTCGTCCAGCTCATCGTTGAAGATGAGGCACTGCGCCTTAAGCAGACGGATCTCCACCGAAAAAGGAAACTTTTCCAGGGAGTATTCGGAGGCTCTAAGCGCTTTGAGGAATTTTTGCTGATCAAAGTAAAAGCGGATAATATCTTCCAGCTCTTCTTCTTCGAAATAGAGGTCCAGGTTTGATTTCAGGGAGTTTTCAAATCGCTCAACAAGCTTTTTGTCTTCTTCCCAGTCGTGATCGTGATCTCCGGTCATTCGATGGTGTTATGGTTTATTTAAGATACCAATAAAACAGGGATCTCAAAATTCGCTTTTGTTAAATTTTCCCCTCTTGAAAAAGGGAGGATTTTCGGGCATATCAATTTCTAAACGCTTCCTCAAAAAAATAAGTTTGGATCAAGACGATTTGGCCCACTCCAAACTTTCCCGCAGGGAATAGAACTGATAATCCAGTAAGCTCTGGATCTTGGAGTTGTCAAAGCTGATATTCTGTTGGGAGAGCATGGCGCTCCTTCTATTAAGCGGGATGTTTTTGAAGCCAAACAGCTTCGCAATGGACATGAGCGTCGAAAATAAACTGATCTGCCAGCTGCTCAAGGGAATGGATGGAGCTCTCTTTCCGAAGACTGCCGCTATTTCAGAAAAGAATTCCCGGAAGGGAAGCGACTCCCTGTTCAGTACAAAGCGGTCACCCCAAGCGTTTTTTTCTACCAAAAGTCTGGTAATCCGCGCGGCATCCCTGACGTCGATGTAATTGAGACTTCCCTTTGGAAAAAACCTGTTTTCGTCCAAGACATAGGAATAAATGGAAGTACTGCTTTTTCCATAGCTGACTTTGCCCAGCAATACCGATGGGTTTACCACGATCAGCTCCAAGCCTTCCTGTTCACCTCGCCAGGCTTCAAGTTCAGCCCAGTATTTTGAGACGGCGTACTCGGTATTCAGGTTAGACTCTATCCATTTGGACTTTTCGTCTAGCTTTCTTTTTTCCGGATTTCGGCCGATCGCTGCTACAGAACTCACATGGACCAGCTTCTTCACGCCGACACTAAGCATCGCATCGACTACGTTGGCCGTCCCGCGAGTATTCACCTCATAGAGTAGATCCTTGTCTTTTGATAGAAAAGACACCATTCCCGCAGCATGAACCACCAAATCGATTCCCTGCATCGCATCCAGCAAGGATTCAAAATCCGAAAGTTCGCCCTGATGCCAGTGAACAGGAAAATCGAAGTCCGACAGCAGCCCAAGTTGGGACTCGTTCCGTCTGAGACCATGGATGTTGCCGATTTGGCTAAATTCCCTCGCTAGCTGGTTTCCGAACAGTCCTGTGATTCCTGTGATCAGAATATTCATAAACCGGAAGCTATAGTCTGGTATTGATTAGTTCTAGGGTCTGGATTTTTTCGTAAATCTTTTGGTATTTGGGCAGCGTCTCCAGCATGTCAAGGTAGCGCGCATTGTGGCAATCGGTACCCAGAAGTGCGACCACTCCCTTTTCCACGAGCATCTCAGCAAAATCCTTTACTTGCCTAGAATAAAATCCAGTCAGGGACAGCAGATTCACCTGAAAGAGCAGCTTCCGGTCGATCAGCTCCTCCTGCAATTTTTTGTCTGCTATGAGATATTGATAACGCTCCGGATGCGCCAAGATTGGCTTGTAGCCGGCCATTTCCAGATTAAAAATGATGTCAAGCAACATCTGGGGCTTATTGATAAATCCGGTTTCCACCAGAATGTGTCTATCCCCAAAGGTCAGCATCTTCTCCTCAGCCTTTACTTTTTCGAGAAAAATCTCGTCCATATAGTATTCCGCAGCCGCATCGATCTCGATCTCGATCCCTTCATTCTTCACAGCCTTGCGGAGATCCTCCAGCCCCATTCCAATGATTTCAGGGGTATTTCGGTAGTACTCGGCCATGATATGCGGAGTAGTGATGATTTTTCTGAGGCCAAATTCGGCCAGCCTCCTGACCAATGCAAGCGATTCCTCCATGGTTTTGCTGCCGTCATCGATGCCGGGAATCAAATGCGAATGCATATCTACCTCTAGCCAGGACAGATCTAGCGGGACCACCTCTTCCGGCTTTCTCTTGAACAAATCACGCCATCCCATCACAATCCCCCTCCACTTTGAGTTTTAAATTCTTCAAGGCTTATCCATTGTTTGTCCTTGTCCGAAACGATCGGCTCTTCTACCTGCCAATCAATTCCTAGAGCAGGATCGTTCCATAGAATGCCTCCCTCCGCAGGTTTGTTGTAATAATTCGAGCATTTGTAGACAAAAACTGCGTCCTCCAGCACGGAGAATCCATGCGCAAAACCAACCGGAACATAAAGTAAATTGTTCCTCTCGGCATCCAGAATTGTGGAAAAATGACTGCCAAATGTGGGAGAGTCCTTTCTCAGGTCAAGAACGACATCCAGCACTTTCCCGGAGACTACGCGCACGAGCTTGGCCTGGGCGAAAGGAGCATGCTGAAAATGCAATCCACGAACGGTTCCCTTTTGGGAAAAAGACTGATTGTCCTGAATCCAGTCTACGTCGATACCTTCGTTCTCCAACCAGTCTCGCCGAAAAGACTCAAAGAAATAGCCTCTGCTGTCAGGAAATATTTTGGGGAAAATTTCAAGAAGACCTGAAATCGGCGTGCTTCGCAGTTCTGGCATTTTTGGGGATAATTTCTACTACTTGAACCGGTAAAATAACCACTCCGTCCTTGACTATCCTAATCTATTCTAAGGAATTATGCCCAAATTTGCAGCGCGAGCCCGCTAAACCACTGGTTCAGCGTGCCAACCTTTGCCAAGTATTCTCCAAAGCGGAACAAATTTCGCTGATTTGGGCTTAGTCTATCCGAATACAAACCGCTATGAACAAATTTTCAAGGAAGCTTCAAAAACTACACGATACCGCACCCAAGCAGGAAACGGCCGTTTTGGTCACCTTGATCCGGCAATACCAAAGCGAGCAGTCGGTAGAGGAGCACCTGGATGAGTTGGCCTTCCTCGCCGAGACGCTCGGCGCGAAGACGGTCTACAGATTTACCCAAAGGATGGAAAAACCCGACATCCGGACCTTTGTCGGATCTGGAAAGCTGGACGAGATCAAAGCCTACGTCGAGCATTTCGAGGTGGATATGGTGATTTTTGACGACGACCTTTCTCCCTCACAGATGCGGAATCTGGAAAACGAGATCAAAGTCAAAATCTACGATCGCTCCTTGCTGATTCTTGATATCTTCCTCCAAAGAGCCCAGACTGCCCAGGCCAAAACCCAAGTCGAACTTGCCCGCTTCCAGTATCTCTTGCCCCGCCTGACCAACATGTGGACGCACTTGGAGCGGCAGCGAGGTGGAACAGGAACACGGGGAGGTGCTGGTGAAAAGGAAATAGAAACTGATAAGCGGGACATCCGCGCCAAGATCACGCTACTGAAAGACAAGCTCCTCGAAATCGAAAAACAGGGAATCACGCAGCGAAAGGGCCGAAAAGGAATCGTCAGGGTGGCCTTGGTGGGATATACCAATGTAGGCAAGTCAACCTTAATGAACCTGATCACGAAGACCGATATACTAGCCGAAAACAAGCTATTTGCCACGGTGGACTCCACAGTGCGAAAGGTCGTGCTGGACACGATTCCCTTTTTGCTCTCGGACACCGTCGGATTTATCCGAAAATTGCCCACCCACCTGATCGAGTCGTTTAAGTCAACCTTGGATGAAATCCGTGAAGCAGACCTCCTCGTCCATGTGGTCGACATTTCGCACCATGCCTTTGAGGACCACATCGCAGTGGTCACTCAGACACTCAACGAGATCAAGGCAGGAGACAAGCCTGTACTGCTGGTTTTCAACAAGATAGACCTGGTACAACAGATGCCATCGGAAGAAGAATCCCAACACATCAGCGAGCATGAGCTCCAGGAAACGCGCTATGTGGAATTCAAGGCCCTCAGCGACGCCTATGAAAAGAAAAACGGGATCAAACCGGTCTTCATGGCTGCCGCCTCAGCCGAAAATGTGGAGGAATTTCGGGAGTCGCTTTTGGCCGAGGTGAAAAAACAACATCGCAAAATATATCCCCACTATCTGGAAGACGAGGTGATCGACTGGACAGAAAAAGGCGAATCCACCTAATCTTCCGGATTTTGTCCAGCCAAAAATAGGCTGGTTTGACAACCCAACTTTTCAAAAAAACCATTAAAGGATTGAAAATAAGTTTGTTTTCAATCCATTTTTTTTAATTTTATCTAGTGTTTTGACCATTTGGTCAAAAAAAATTCAATCAAACCAACTTTCACCATGATCACAAAAACATTAAAAACATTATCCTTGGCGGTATTTGCAGCTGGCTTTGCCGTAGCAACCATGGTCTCTTGCGGACCCAAAAAAGAGGAGGTTGTAGAGGAAGAAGAAACCATCGAAGAAGTTGCACCACCCGTTGAGGAGATTCCGGCGGATACCACGATGATGGACTCTACTGTAGTGGACAGCGTTGCGTCCAATTAAAAAAGTAATCAAAAGAATGAAGCCGGTGCGGGGTGACTTGCACCGGCTTTTTTGTCTATTCAGCTTTCCTCGCTGTGTTCAGGTACCATTAAATTCCGGGAAAGGAAATCCCGTTGACTTTGCGGTAGAGATTCAGCGCATATTTGTCGGTCATGCCTGAAATGTGGTCTACCAAGGCCCTCAACATCGGGTAGGGATTAACCTCAGCACCCCAGCCTTTCATCGGAAAATCCTCCGGAAGCAGACGAAGGACGCTCTTGTCTTGGCCGGAAAACAACTCCGACTGGTAGAAATGGTGATACAGCGCTCTCGAAAAAATGGACAGTAAGCCCTCCAATACCTGAAATCCCGCAGCTTCTTTTTCCAAGACAACTTTGCTACGATAGATTTTCTGAATTGACACCGAGGAAATGTCCGCCAACGCTTGGGCCGAGGGAATGATGTCCGTCAGGGCCTTGTCGAAGTTTCCCTTGCGCATGTTCTCCTCATATTGCCCAAAAAGCCCCACGGTTTCCCGGATGAGCTGCCCGATTGCCATAGCCCGAAGCGCCCCAAGATTCTGGGTATTCGTACGGTTTTTGAGTTTTTCCGGGTCAAACTTCCCTTTCAGAATGGGCTTTAGCAATTCCATCGTCTCCTCAAAGCTCACCAAACCTAAGGTGCAGCCGTCCTCGAGGTCGATGATACTGTAGCAGATATCATCGGCGGCCTCCACCAAAAACGCCAACGGATGCCGCATCCAAGAATCCGAGCTTATCTTCTCAATCCCTAGCACTCCGCACATCTGCTCAAAATCAGTGAGTTGGTTGATGAAAAATCCGTATTTCTTCTGGCTTTTCCGGGCAATGTCCCGCTGTACAATCAGGCTTGGCCGCGGATATTTGGTAAAAGCTGCCAAAGTCGCATAGGTGAGCTTCAACCCAAACTGCTTGGAAACCAGCATCCTAAAACCTTGGGCATTACCCTCAAAATTGACCAAATCTGCCCACTGGTCCATCCTGACGTGCTTTTCCCACAGCCGGCCGTCGGGGTGGAGTCTGAAAAAATCAGAAATCGCCTCTTCGCCGGAATGTCCAAATGGGGGATTTCCTATATCGTGAGCCAAGGCCGCAGCAGCGACTATGGAGCCGATGGCCGACGCCGTAACACCCTGGTTTTGAAGAATTGGGAATTTGTCTAGGAGAATTTCCCCGGCACCCTTTCCAAGGGAGCGACCTACGCTAGACACTTCAAGACTATGGGTAAGGCGCGTGTGGACAAAAGCCTGATCGGGAAGGGGAAAAACCTGGGTTTTGTCCTGTAGGTTTCGAAAGGGGGCAGAAAAAATGACCCTGTCGTAATCAATTTCAAATTCGCTTCTGGCTTTGTCCGAAGTTGCAGCTTTCTGGCTTTCTCCAAATCTTCCGTCTGCCAGAAGGTTTTCCCATTTCATCATCCCCAAAATTAGAAATCTCCTCACAATTTCTTTTGGGAAAATTTCAATCCCTGATTTGGCATAGTTGTGGTTTAAGTTGTGGCCCAAACCAAACTATTATTACCATATGAAATTATTCAAGACCATTTTAGGACTTTTCGCCATTCTAATGTTCGCCGCTGGCTGCGAAGTATTCAACGATAGCCCTACTTCATCAGAAGCACAAGTAAATTTCCGCTTGGTAGACGCGCCTGCCGAATACGATGAAGTTTGGGTAGAAGTATTGGCCCTTAGGGTAAAATTGGATCATGAGGGTGGAGAGATGGACGAGGATGACGACTCCTGGACGGAAATCACCTACAATGGGCCTCAAATGGTAAACCTCCTGGATCTCACCGGCGGCAATTCTATCTTGCTGGGCTCTGGGGATTTCCATGAAGGAGAAATCGATCAAATCCGATTGATTTTGGGTGACAATAACTACCTCGTGCAGGACGGCGATGAAATCGACCTAAAGACTCCCAGCGCGCAGCAAAGCGGCTTAAAAATCAAAGTTGACCAAGAAATAAACGGAGGAGAATCCTATGATTTAGTTATCGATTTTGATGTAGCAAAATCCATCGTCACCGCGGGGAATTCAGGAAATGTGATCCTCAAGCCCGTCTTGAGAGCATACCTTGATGAATCTCAGGGAATCCAAGGGCAAGTCTTCCCTCTTGAAGCCCATCCAATCCAGATTACCATCGAAGGACAGGGCGTCCAGATTAATACCTTTGCCGATGAAGCAGGAAACTACTCTGTGATGGGCTTAGCTCCCGGCAGCTACTCTATGACTTTCAATCCACAGGCACCCTACGTGGTAGAAACCGTCACCAACGTCCTGGTACTGGACGACGAAGTGACGACACCTGACGTGCTCACGCTGGAAGCAAAGCCATAAACAAATTGCCGGTATATCCGGCAATTTTTCTTTCCCCTCTTTGCTATCGGAGAGGCTATGAAAAGTTTTGGGCTAAATTTAGGCCGTGAAGCGATTTTATTTTCTCCTACCTATTCTTTTTGCAGTCCTAATCCTCTCCTGCAAAAGCTTTGACGAAAGTCCAAAAGCATTGGTCAACGTGCTGCTGATCGATGCGCCAGCCACCTGGGATTCGGTTATTGTCGAAATCCAGGGCGTTGAATTGGATTTTGTCCCGGACGGTCGGGACGGAACCGTCGAAAAAATCTTTCTTCCCTATGAACCAGGCGACAAGGAAGTCGACGTGTCCCAATTGGTCGGCGGCGTCGCGCTACCCGTGGCCCGGTCGGAGATTCATATGGGAAAAATCACCGGAATCACACTCCGCTTGGGTACCGAAAATGCACTTTTTTTGGACGAAGATCGCTATCCCCTTAGCCTCCCCGGGGGCAATACCGATTATTCCCTTCCGCTTAGCGTTGACTTGGAGCAGGGCATATCCTACGACTTGATTTTGGATTTTGACTTGGAAAAATCCATCCAAGTCGTGAATGCCAGCCCCTTGGAATTGGATTTCAACCCTACGCTCAGCGCCTTTTCCGGTGTGGGCAGAGGGGATATCTCCGGGACCACCAGCCCCACGAGCTTAAAGCCGGTAATCTATGCCATCCAATCAGGCGATTCGACCAGCACCCATACCAATAGCTCCGGCGGCTTTCTCTTTCGCTTGCAAGCCGGTACCTACACACTCTATATCGATCCCAGAAACAGCAGCTACAAGGACACCCTTCTCAACGTAGAAGTAAAGGCTGGAGCTACCACTACGCTGGATCGTATCACCTTTTCCAAGAAATGAACACCCTCGACCAATCTTTCATGCGACGCGCCCTAGAGCTGGCAGCCTTGGGTATGGGGAGGGCCAGTCCCAATCCGATGGTAGGATGTGTGATCGTACATAAAGGGAAAATCATCGGTGAGGGATATCATCAAGCTTACGGTGGCCCACATGCTGAAGTCCATGCCGTCAATTCGGTGCAAGATCCTCGACTACTCTCCGAGGCGACAGCCTATGTCACGCTTGAGCCTTGTGCACATTGGGGAAAAACTCCGCCCTGCGCAAATCTTTTGGTGGAAATGGGGCTGAAAAAGGTGGTAATCGCCGCTGTGGACTCCAATCCTTTAGTCGGTGGAAAAGGAATTGAGATTCTCAAAAATGCTGGCATTTCTGTCGAAACCGGCTTGCTTGAAAAAGAGGCAAGATGGCAAAACCGTCGATTTTTTACTCAAATGGAGAAGAAAAGGCCCTATGTGATCCTGAAATGGGCGCAGACCCAAGATGGTTTTGTCGCCAGAAAGGACTACAGCTCCAAGTGGATTTCTGGTTCCCTCAGCAGGCAATTGGTTCACAAGTGGAGGGCAGAGGAAGATTCCATCTTTGTGGGAAAAAACACAGCGCTACACGATGACCCCCGGCTGGACGTTAGGGACTGGGTGGGCAAAAGCCCGATCCGTATTGTGCTGGACTTGCGACTCGAACTACCCCAAAACCTTCATCTATTTGACCAATCCACTCCTACGATCTGTTTCAACAGCAAGGAGTCCAAGGTGGAAAAAAACCTGGAACTGATAAAAGTAGAAACGGAATTTACAGTTTCCGCCCTGCTTGGAGAGCTGCACTCGCGCAAGATCCAAAGCCTGATCGTCGAGGGAGGCAGCCGCGTATTGAGCCAGTTCATTTCTGCTGGTCTCTGGGATGAGGCTAGGGTATTCACTAGCAAAACTAAATTTGGAGATGGTATTCCAGCCCCACATCTGAACCAAAATCCTTCTGAAACGCTTACCATCGGCGAAAACCTTCTAAACATCTACTACTACAATGGCTGAGTCCCTGTACATCCCAGAAGCCGCTACCAAAGCTGAAAAATACGAAGCCGTCATCCCCCAAATCGAGGCACTGATCTCTGGCGAGCCTGACCTCTACGCCAATCTGTCCAATATCGCTGCGGCATTGCGTGAAGGATTTGGTTTTTTTTGGGTGGGATTTTACCTGGTAAAGGGTGAGCAGCTCGTATTGGGACCCTTTCAGGGGCCTATTGCCTGCACTCGGATAAATTTCGGAAAAGGCGTCTGTGGTGCCGCGTGGAAGGAAGCCAAAACCCAACTCGTGCCCGACGTGGATGCTTTTCCAGGTCACATCGCCTGTAGCTCCTCCTCGAAGTCAGAGATCGTCGTTCCTGTTTTCAAGGAAAATGAGGTGGCAATGGTCTTGGATGTGGACAGCGATCAGCTCGCAGACTTTGACCAGACAGACCAGAAATATCTCGAGGAGCTAATGCAAATCCTGTCTAAAACACTTTAATGTTTTGTGGAAGATAGGGCGAACTCGCGTATCAGTTCTAGTGTCTCCTCTCTTTTTTCGACCATTCCCATATGTCCCACGCCTTGAAGTTCGAAGTAGTGTGTAAATACATCTTTTTGTTTCCGACTGGCCTCTATTTTAACGGCACCATCCTCGGTACCGGCAATCAGAAGTTTAGGTCCTGAAAAATCCCTAAGCACATCCAAGCGCTCTTTTCTATCCCGCATCGCCCCAGTAAAAGCGATCAAGCCGCTTAAAGTCGAGCGTTTTCCGTCCTCTATGGCCCATGCGATTTCTTCCTTGAATTCTTCGCTACTTCCTTCCGGGAAAAGAGGCGGAACAAAGGAGGAAACAAATTTGTCCACTCCGTGCTTTTTTAGGAAAAGGATAGCCTTATTGCGGGTCGCCTTTTTGTCGGGGGAATCGGCATAGCTTGAGGAATGGAATAGCCCGACAGCCTTTAACCTACTTCCCATCAATTCCAAAAGTGCCAATGTGACGTAACCGCCAAGCGAATGGCCGATTACGATCGGTTGATGAATTTCGTTAGCATCCATCCATTCTTCCAGGATGACGGCAACTTCCTCCAGGGAAATCTGTTCTCCGGAGATTGGCGAATCACCAATTCCAGGCAAGTCGGGACAAATTACCCGAAAATCTTTGGCCAATTTCTCCGCAAAATCCGTCCACATTCTCGACGTTTCGCAAAACCCGTGGATGAGCACCAAAGGCTGACCCTCTCCTTTTTCGAAAAAATGTATACTAGACATTGGGAACCGAGTTAGATTGTTCGAGCTACTTCTGAAAGGCTTCTAACTGTCGCGGCAATTCCCTCGGGATCAAAACCACACTCTCGGTGCAGCTCAAGCTGCTCACCATGCTCAATCACCTCATCGGGGATACCCAGGCGCTTCACTTGGGCGGAATAGCCATTATCCATCATCCACTCCAGTACGGCAGAGCCAAAGCCACCCATAAGGCAGCCGTCTTCTACCGTCACGACCTTCTTGAATTTGCCGAAAACCTCATGAAGAAGCTCTTCGTCAAGTGGCTTTACAAACCGCATGTCATAATGTGCCGGATTGAGTCCTTCTTTTGCCAAGACATTGCAAGCATCTACCGCATAGTTGCCGATATGGCCGATGGTAAGAATGGCAACATCTTCTCCTTCCCTCACGATTCTACCCTGTCCGACAGGAATCTCGCGTAGCGGAGTCTTCCACTCTGGCATCACTCCCGCACCCCTTGGATAGCGAATGGAAAATGGCCCATTGTAAATGCTACCCGTGTACATCAGGTTTCTCAGCTCTTCCTCATTCATAGGAGCGGAAACGACAAGATTGGGCACGCAACGGAAATACGCAATGTCATAAGCTCCGTGGTGTGTAGGTCCATCCGCTCCAGCAAATCCGGCTCGGTCCAGACATAACACCACAGGAAGATTTTGCAAGCAGACATCATGAACGACCTGATCATAAGCCCGCTGCATAAAAGTTGAGTAGATATTGCAAAATGGCACCAAGCCCTGAGTAGCTAATCCCGCTGAGAACGTGACAGCATGCTGTTCGGCGATTCCCACATCAAAAGCCCGCTCAGGCATCGCCTTCATCATGATATTCATGGACGATCCCGACGGCATCGCGGGAGTCACTCCCATGATGCGGCTGTCTCGCTCGGCCAGCTCTACCAAAGTATGCCCAAACACATCCTGGTATTTTGGAGCTTGGGGACTTGTAGGCACCTTTTTGAAGATCTCCCCGGTCACCTTGTCGAAGGTTCCCGGCGCATGCCAAGTGGTTTTATTTCCTTTCTCGGCGGGCTCATATCCCTTGCCTTTCACCGTAATGCAATGAAGGATTTTTGGGCCTGGGATATCTTTGAGATCCCTGAGGATTTCGACCAAATGGTCTACGTCATGCCCATCTACAGGTCCGAAATAGCGCAGATTGAGGGATTCAAAAAGATTGCTCTGCTTCAGCACGGCAGACTTGATTGCTCCCTCTACTTTGGAGATGACCTCTTGGGCACTCGAGCCAAATTTACTCAACTTGCCGAGCATTTTCCACACTTCATCCTTCACCTTGTTGTAGGTGTGGGAGGTGGTGATGTCAGTCAGATAGTCCTTCAGAGCCCCTACGTTGGGGTCGATTGACATGCAATTGTCGTTAAGGATGATCAGCAAGTTTGAGTCGCTAACGCCTGCATGGTTCATGGCCTCAAACGCCATCCCGCCAGTCATCGACCCATCCCCGATCACCGCCACGTGCTGGATCTTGGAGCCCTTATATTTAGAGGCAACTGCCATCCCCAGCGCAGCGGAAATGGAGGTACTGGAATGCCCTACGCCAAAGGTGTCGTATTCGCTCTCTTTTCTTTTTGGGAAACCTGAAATGCCTCCGTATACCCTGTTTGTATGAAAATCCTTTTTTCTCCCAGTCAAGATCTTATGCCCATAAGCCTGATGTCCCACATCCCAAACGAGCTGGTCGGCAGGGGTATTGAGCACGTAATGCAAGGCCACCGTCAGCTCTACCACTCCCAGACTTGCCCCAAAGTGCCCACCATAGACGGAGACATTATCCACGATAAACTGTCTCAGCTCTTCGCAGATCTGGACCAATTTGTCTTTGGGAAATTTCTTGAGATCCTTGGGAGTATCTATCTGGGCTAGGAGCGGACCGGGCGTGATTTGCATTTTCTAAAGTATTGGTGTCAAAGTGGAATAACCCAAAGCGGATCAGTTTGTTTGCTCATGCTAGAAATGAGCCAGATTTACGCATTTGCTTTATTTCCAAGCATTCCCATTAAATTGCTTAATTGAATATCTTTGGCTACGAAAAGGCAAAGTTAACCAATAAATTCCGCTAACCGTTGAGTTTCGAGATCAAATTACCATTGTTTGAAGGCCCCTTTGATCTGATGTTGTTTTTCATCGAGCGGGACGAGCTGGACATCTATGACATTCCCATCTCTAAGATTACCAAGGACTTCCTTGACTATATCCATCAGCTGGAAAAAATGGAGATCGAGGTTGCGAGTGATTTCATTCTCTTTGTGGCCACGCTCATGAAGATCAAGTCGCGCATGCTTTTGCCGCGTCCCGAGCTGAACGAAAAAGGAGAAGAGATCGACCCAAGAGAGGAGCTGGTCAGGAATCTTCTGGAATACAAAAAATACAAGTCGGTAGTCGAGGAGCTAGCCCAGATGGAGTCAGATCGACTCTCAAAGGAAAAAAGGGGCAACCTCGCAAAGGAACTAATCGAACTTAGCAAGACGGAGGACGTAGATGCAGAGATGCAGCACGTGGATCTCTACAAGCTGCTCAAGGTGTTCCAAAAATGCATTGCCAAAATGGCTTCGCGATCCGAGGAAACCAAGCACACGGTCATCCAATATCCCTACACCATCGAGCAGCAGAAAGACTTCGTCTTGGAAAAGATCAGCTTCAAAAAACAAGTGCCTTTTACTGAGTTCATCGAATACAAACCAGACAAAATTTTCGTGATTTATACCTTTTTGGCAATTTTAGAACTTCTTCAGCTCTCTCAGGTCACGATCTTGATCGGCGAGGGATATAACAATTTTTGGGTAGAAAAGACGGAGCCAATCGCCGCCTGACGATGAAGCTGGACAACAAAAAAATTTTCCAAACCCTCAATCCAAACAAGGTTTGGGTGCCAATCCTGATCGGGCTCGGCATCATTGTCGCCATGTTTTACATGGATCCCAATGTCTCGATCGAAAACCTCAAAGTCGTCTCAGACGCCTCTTTGCCTTGGCTGTTTTTTGCTGTCCTGGTACTTTTTTTCCGCGATTTCGGGTATGTCTACCGGATCCGGGAGCTTACCGACCGGCATCTCAGTTGGACACGCGCCATCTATGTGATCATCCTTTGGGAGTTTGCCTCCGCAGTCACTCCCTCTGTAGTAGGCGGCACGGCGGTGGCCATGTTTATCCTCAACAAAGAGGGGATGAAGATGGGCAAAGCCATCGCGATCGTGATGGTGACGGCCATCATGGACAACCTATTTTTCGTCATCGGAGCACCAGTCATCCTATTTCTGGCCAAAGGGAATATTTTCCCCGATAGCAAACTGCTCGAAAGCCAACTGGAAAATAGCCTTCAGGCCATATTTTGGATCAGCTATAGTCTCTACGCTACCTATAGCCTAGTGATGGCCCTGGCACTGTTCTACCGCCCAAGGGTGTTCAAGTGGATCTTGATCAAAATTTGCTCCATCAAGTTTTTGAGAAAATGGAAACACAATGCCCAGGAATTTGGCGACCAGATCATCGTGGCATCCCGGCAACTGTCGGGAAAGAGCCTTTCCTTTTGGTTAAAGATCGTCGCGGTCACGATCTTCATCTGGACTTCGCGGTACCTCATGCTCAATGCGCTCGTGTCGGCCTTTGTCCCCCTTAGCCTTGAGCAGGAGATCATCGTATTTGCCCGGCAAGTGATCATGTGGATCGTGATGATGCTATCCCCGACACCGGGCAGCAGTGGCACGGCCGAGTTTTTTTATGGACAGTTTTTCGCCCAGTTTCTGGGACAGTACACCTTTGTCACCAGCATCATCTGGAGATTGTTCTCCTATTATCCTTATCTGTTTTTGGGAGCGATATTCCTTCCAAGGTGGATCAAGCAGGTTTTTTTCAAAAAGAAACAGCTAGCCGAGGAGTAAGATGCTCAGTCCACTTTCCATAGACCAGCTCCTCGCTGTCACGGCTGGGGAAGTACGAGGCAGGAGATTTTCCGGTACGATCTCAAAAGTTACTATAGATTCCCGGCAAGTGGTCCAAGCCGAGCAGACGCTTTTCGTCGCGCTCCGCGGAGCCAAAGCGGACGGAGCTGCTTATATCCCCAAGCTGGTCGAGGAGGGAGTTTGCTGCTTTCTGGTGCAAAGGGATTGGGAAATACCCGAAGGGTTGGAGGAAAAAGCAAGTTTTATCCTAGTAAATGACACCCGCCTCGCGCTGCAGGCAATTGCTGCCTACGAGCGAAAGCTTTTCGCTAAACCTGTGGTAGGAATCACCGGAAGCAATGGAAAAACCATCGTCAAGGAGTGGCTCGGACAGGTGCTCAGCCAAAGCTACGCAGTCGCCAAAAGTCCCAAAAGCTATAATTCCCAAATCGGCGTGCCACTGTCCATTTTTGGCATAGAGTCTTATCATCAGGTCGCTATCCTAGAGGCCGGCATCTCAAAGGCCGGTGAAATGGACTCGCTCCAGCAAATGATCCTTCCTGACTTGGGCATTTTCACAAACATCGGGAACGCTCACCAAGAAGGATTTGAGGACATAATTGAAAAAATCAAGGAAAAGCTACTTCTGTTTTCCAACGCCAAGCTGCTGGTCTATTGCCGCGACCATGAGTTGCTGCGGGATGAGATTGAGCGCTCCGTTGACGGGCAAAAGCTGGTCTCTTGGTCTACCCTTCCCGGTGCGGATTTTTCGGTTTCTGTGAAAAGGCTGGAAGTCCAGTCCAAGATCATCCTGCTGAAAAGTGACCTGAGCACTTTTACCTTTTCAGTACCTTTCACTGACAGCGCCTCTCTAGAAAATATCACCCATGTGATCGTAGCCGCGCTGTCCTTGGGGCAGGACTTTCCGGCTATCCAGGAAGGTCTCGGCCAGCTCAAGCCAGTGGACATGCGGCTCACGCTGAAACCCGGCCTCAACGAGTCGCTGCTCATCGACGACACGTACAACAATGATCTGGCTGGACTGAAGGTAGCGCTGGAGTTCCTCAGCCATCAACGGCCCAAGCGATCCAAAATCCTGATCCTATCCGACCTTCTCCAGCAGGGTTTGCCCGAGAAAGTCTATACTGAAGTGGCCGAGTTGATCCGTTCGTATGGCTTGGACAAAATCATCGGGGTAGGCACTGAGATCAGTCGTTTGGCGGAGCATTTTGGCGCCGCTTTCGAAAATTACGCTTCTACTGATCTTCTGCTCCACGCTTTGGATCCTGACACTTTTCAAAACGACCTGATCCTGATCACCGGAGCGAGATCCTTCGCCTTTGAGCGGGTGGTCAACCGTCTCCAGCTCCGCGTTCACGGCACCACACTGGAAATCAACCTGAATGCACTGACCCACAACTTCAATTTTTACAAACGCCTTGTAAAACCGGAAACCAAAATGATGGTCATGGTGAAGGCCTTTGCTTATGGAGGCGGAGCCGCCGAAATCGCCAACCACCTCCAAACTATCGGCGCGGACTACCTTGCCGTGGCCTTTTCCGACGAAGGAATCTCCCTGAGAAAACAAGGAATCAAACTCCCGATCATGGTGCTCAATCCGGTGGAAGAATCATTCGATTTGTTACGCGAGTATCAGCTGGAACCGGTGGTATTCAGTCCGGAATTTTTCAGAAAACTTGGCAAATACGCACAAAACCACGCGGTTAAACTGGCCATACATCTCGATCTGGACACTGGCATGCATCGCCTTGGATTTGAAAAGCAACAGCTTTCGGAACTGAAAGACCTGATTTGCGCATTTCCTGAGTTGAGAATTGCCAGCCTATACACACACCTCGTAGGTGCAGATGAAGAAATGCACGAGGAGTTTTCAAGACTACAACTGCAAGAATTCACCGAAATGAAGACCGAGATTGAGGCAGTCTTGGCCTATCAGCCGCTGATCCACGCATTGAATTCCGCCGGAATCGTACACTTCCCCGAGTTTCAGATGGATATGGTCCGACTCGGAATAGGACTGTATGGAGTAGAAGTAACCGGAAAACACGACTCAGCCCTCAAGGCCGTAAGCATACTGAAAACTTCCGTTTCCCAGATAAAAACGCTCGCTCCCGGGGCTACGGTCGGCTACTCAAGAAAAGGCCTCCTTCCCGAAGGAGGAAAAATCGCCACATTGGCAATAGGCTACGCGGATGGCTATGACCGGAGGTTTTCGCAGGGAAAGGGATACGTCCTAATCCACGGAAAAAAAGCCCCCGTGATCGGCAACGTCTGCATGGACATGGTGATGGTGGATGTGGGCGCAATCGAAGTCAAGGAAGGGGATGAGGCCATCATCTACGGGGAGCAGATTTCGCTCAAGGAATTAGCTGATCGAATTGGCACCATTCCCTACGAGCTCCTGACCAACATCAGCACCCGGGTAAAGAGGGTCTACTACTTGGATTGAAATCGGGTTCCCTTCCTTCCCATGTTCCAGCAAGGCCGCGAGTAAGCGGATTTTTCTTTAAATTCCTGCATGCTTTTATCCAAAAAAAGACTGGCCCACATCGTTTTTGAATCAGATGATCGGGCATCGAAGGCCTTCGACCTCGTCCTGCTTTTACTGATCTTCGGATCGATCATCGTCGCGATTTTAGACTCGGTTGCTGAGCTGCACTTGAAGTATGGCCGGATTTTTCTCGTGCTGGAATTGGCCTTCACACTGCTCTTTACCTTGGAATATGTTCTTCGGGTATGGCTTACGAGCAAGACCCTCAAATATGTAATCAGTTTCTACGGTATCGTGGATTTGCTCGCGATCCTACCGGTCTACCTGAGTTTTTTCATTGCCAATACCCATTTGCTCTCCGTAGTCCGGGCGCTGAGACTGCTTCGGGTGATCCGCATACTGAAACTTGGACGCTACCTGGCGGAGGCTGAATTCCTGAGAGAATCACTAAAGGCAAGCGCCGCAAAAATCCAAATCTTCCTTTTTATGGTCCTTACTATCGTGCTGATTATGGGCACGCTGATGTTTGTGGTCGAGGGGCCCGAGCATGGCTTTACGAGTATACCAGTCGGGATGTATTGGGCGATAGTCACCTTGACCACCGTGGGATTTGGCGATATCACGCCCGTGACGGCATTGGGGCAGCTCATGGCCTCATTGATCATGCTGATGGGCTATGCTATCATCGCCGTACCCACCGGGATCGTGACCTCCGAAATGGCAAGACGTAGAAAATCGGAAAGCCTCGAAGATCTCAAATCCTGCACCTTTTGCGGATTTGACCGGCTAGATCGGGGAGATAGGTACTGTAGAAACTGTGGGGAAAAAAGAGTCAATTCTCCAGATTGAGAAAATCCTGAATGTTTTTGATCTTTCCAAAGATCAAAAGAATGTCCTCCTCTTCGAAAACATAATCTGCCGAAATCACCCCAGCCACCTCCCGATGGGGCAGCTTCAGGCCCAAGAGGTTGGTCTTTTCCTTTTCTTTTATTGTCGTCATGATGTTCAGGGAAAATTCCCTTCGGATATTGGCTTCAGCGACCGTCATCCCCACATAGCGTTTTGGGACTTTCACCTCAACGATATTGTAGTCATCCGAGATTTCAAGCGAGTCTATTACTCCCTTGAGTTGTAACCGTTTCGCAAGACGCTCAGCCGTTTCTTCTTCCGGATGGATGATTTCGTCCACTCCAATAGCCCGGATCACCGTCTCGTGCAGTGCATTGATGGCCCGGCCGATGATACGTTTTGCTTTGAGCTGTTTGAAAATCGCCGTCGCAAGGATCGATGCTCCCACATCCTCACCGATCGCGATCACGATCACATCGGAGTCCTTCATGGGCAAGGTATTCACCGCATGCTGATCGGTGGCATTCAGCACCACGGCAAAGGTCACGTGGTCCTTGATCTGGTCTATCTTGGTTTCACTGTTGTCCACACCCACTACCTCGTGTCCGAGATCTGTCAGTCTTTTGGCCAAGTAGGAGCCAAAATTTCCCATTCCTACAATGATGTATTTCATAGCTAAAGCATTAAGTAATGAAGACGGTTTCTTCGGGGTACTTGTATCGCAGCTCGGCTGCTTTTCTGGTGATCGCCACTAAGATGGTCAGCGTACCTACCCTCCCAAGGAACATCACCACCGCCACGACCACTTTGCTTGCCGTAGTCAGGCTTGAAGTGATGCCCAAACTCAGCCCTACAGTGGAAAATGCGGAGAAAATCTCAAAAGCGACGTCGATCAAGGCCAGTTCGGGATTGAAAAGCGTCACCAGAAAAACGCCTAAGCCAATGGTCAGGAAAGAAAGGGCGATTACCGCAAAGGCCTTTCTGAGGGTTTCGGCAGTGAGCTGCCTTCCAAAAACCTCCACCCGCATCTTGCCCGTTGCCACGCTCCACGTGTTGAGGATGGCAACCGCAAAGGTCGTGGTCTTCAGCCCCCCGCCCGTAGAGCCCGGAGAAGCACCGATCCACATCAAAATCAGGTAGATCAGGATGGTGGGCACCGAGAGAGCCGTCATATCCACCGAATTGAACCCGGCCGTCCTCGGGGTAACCGCGCCAAAAAAGGCAGTCACAACCTTGCCATAGGAGCTGAGTCCACTCAGGGTATGATTTCCTTCAAAATGCCAATAACATACAAATCCTACGACCAAAAGAGCCGCAGTCGTGTAGACCGCCAGTCTTGTGTTAATATTGGATACCCGCGGCGTGTGCTTGTATTTCTCTCCATAAAGGGCCGATCGGACGATGCCCTTCAGCAAACGATAGACGTAATTGTAATAGTTGATAAATACCGGAAACCCGATTCCTCCCAAGATGATCGTGATCGCCACCACTAGATGCATGTCGTACAGGTAGCGGAATCCGGGCTCGTACAGTCCCGAACTGAGCGTGGAAAATCCAGCATTGCAAAACGCCGAAATGGCATGGAAGCCGGCAAAAAACCATCGTCCGCCATCATTGGGAAAGAGTGCAGGCTCTGTCAGGACAAAAATTAGAACAGCCGCCGCAAACTCCACCAAAACCGTAAAGATGATGATCTTGATCAGCGTGGAGGTGATTTCCCCTACGTTGCTCTCATTGATATAGTCCCGGAGGAAGAGGCTGTTTTCGATAGAAAGGCTTCCCTTGAAAAAGAAACCGAAGAAGGTCGTGAAGGTCATCATTCCCAATCCCCCAATCTGAAAAAGGGTCATGATGATGATCTGGCCAAAATGGGTAAACGCCACCGAAGTATCCACCACGATCAGTCCTGTCACACATACGGCCGAGGTCGCGGTGAAGAAGGCATCGATGAGACTGATCCCCGAGGTCGTCGCCGAGGGCAGGTACAAAAGTGCAGTCCCGATCATGATCAGGATGGAAAAACTCAGGATAAAAACCAGCGAGGGACTGAGCTTGAGACGGTTGACCAAAAGACTGAACTTTCCCAGTTCCTGCACGAAAATCAAGAAGACCAAAACGTTAAGGACAAAGTACTTCCGGGTGAAGAGCAAGGCTTCTTCGGAGAAATCGCCAAAAGCCTTCCACCTCAGCAACGCAGAAAGAATCAGGAAAACAGCCACGAGCAGCTCAAATACCAGTCTCTTGTTTTTCCGGGAAAGATTCGAGAGCAAGTTTCTCATAATGATCGCCAAACCCAGGAAAAACACCATAATCTCAAATAACCTCGAAGTAAAAAGGATCTTTGAGGGGTCGGTCGTGTAGCCCATCTGATAGATGAGTACACCAAAAGTCCCAAAACTTAGATAGCGAATCGTCCGTCCGAGCACCAAAACCAATTTCTTGATAAACTGGAGGTTCTGGTCTGGATTGGAAAAAAACTGGAAGTTAAACCTCATATTTTGCCCTTAGATCTGGATCAAAATGATTTTTCGATGATTCCAAAACAAATTGAAAGGTACTCGATTTTACAATCGCCAGAGATATTTCGCCTCTAAATTTTGGGAAGCGTAGATACTTCCCCTGCCGCTGAAAAAATAAGCCACAAGACAGGCTATCCCCAAAAATACCCCAGCCTCGTATCCAAAAAGCTCCATCCCCATTACCGTGCAAGCCATGGGGGTATTGGTAGCTCCAGAAAAAACTCCCACAAATCCCATCGCCGCCAAGAGGGCTAGAGGCAGCGGAATCCAAGCAGAAAGTGCGTTGCCCAGCGTGGCGCCGGTAAAGAAGAGCGGGGTCACTTCTCCGCCTTTGAAGCCGGATCCCAGCGTCAGCCCGGTCAGTCCGGTTTTAGCCAGCCAGTCATACCAAGGTAGCGGAGTCTCAAAGGCCTCCACGATCCTCGGCACCCCCAAACCAATATAGGTTGTGGTACCCGACAGGTATACCAGCAGGGCGATCAGGACTCCACCTACAAGCGGCCTAAGCGGTGGGTAGGCAAAGGTCTTTTTGAAAACAGCCGACACTACATGGGCTGTCTCCGCAAAAAGCCTGGCCGAAAAGCCAAAGGCTATCCCAGCGGGGATCACCCAGGCCAAATTTGCCTGAGAATGGCTCGGAATCTCGGGAATAAAGTAGTGAGTATGTCCCACACCCCAACCAAACTCGCATATCCAGTCCGCTACAAATGCGGCAAAAAATGCCGGAGGGATGGATTGCCAGCGCAGCTTCCTTACCAACATCCACTCCAAGGAAAATACCGCACCGGCCAGGGGCGTGCCAAAAACCGACGCAAAACCGCCAGAGACTCCACAGATGATGACGATTCTTCGGTCGGCTTTGTGGAGGGAAAACCACTTGGTCAGCTGGTCCGCCAGCGATCCCCCCATCTGTACAGCCGTGCCTTCCCGTCCTGCCGAGCCTCCAAAAAGGTGGGTGAAAATCGTCCCAAAAAGTACCAAGGGAGTCATTCTCAGTGGAATGGGATCCTTTCCGTGGTACAAGGCTTCGAGCAAAAGATTGTTGCCTTGAGAGGATTTGGCCCCATAATGGTGATATACATAGCCTATGGCAAAACCAGCGAGAGGCAGGAAAGCAATCAACCAAAGGTGGGAATCTCTCAGCTCGGTGGCAAAATCCAGGGATAGGAGAAATACAGCGGAGGCGGAACCGGAAAGAAGGCCCACCAATGCCGCCAAAAAGAGCCATCGGCCTATGTTTGAAGCTATTTCTCCTGGAGTCACGAGCTGGGTTTGAAGCAAAACTAAGCGGAGAATCGAGAAAATTAATTGTTGATTGGATAAATTAAGCGAAACAAATTGCTCGGTCGATTGTCTTGAAACCGTACATTCGGCCAAATGAGAGTGAGAAGAAGCGAGTAGAAATTATCATCCATGCAGAATATATTAATCACAGGAGGGTCAGGATTGATAGGTCAGCGAATCACTGGACTATTGGAAAAGAAGGGCTACCAAGTCGCTTGGCTAGGTCGAAGTGCACATCCTGAACAAAGAACGTTTCTTTGGGACATTGAAAAGGATAAAATCGATGCCAATGCGCTGGAATGGGCGGATGCCGTGGTGCATCTAGCCGGTGCGGGTGTAGCCGAAAAACGTTGGACACCCGAACGCAAAAAACTGATCCTCGAATCCAGAACCAAAAGCACGCAACTCCTCTACTCGGCTTTGGAGAAGACCGAAAAACGACCCAGCACCTTCATCTCAGCTTCCGCAGTGGGGTTTTATGGCTTCGATACCGGCACCGCCTTGGTCGAAGAAAACAGCCCAGCCGGATCGGATTTTCTCGCCGAGGTAGTACAAGCTTGGGAAAACGAAGTCAAACGAATGGAGAGCCTCGACATTCGAACCGTGATCCTCAGGACGGGCATCGTCTTGGATGCTGATGGGGGAGCCTTGAAAGAGATGCTGAAGACTCCGGTAGCGGCACCCTTAGGCTCCGGAGACCAGTGGATGAGCTGGATTCATATCGACGATTTGGCGCGGATGTATGCTTATGCTTTGGAAAAAACTACCCTCCAAGGCATTTTCAATGCAGTAGGCCCCAATCCAGCGACCAACCAACAAGTAACCCGCGAGGCGGCTCAAGCAAAGGGAAAACCCTTTTTGAACATAGGAGTGCCGGGCTTCCTTCTCAAATTGATATTGGGAGAAATGGCCGCGATGGTGCTGGGCGGCAACCGTGTGTCCTGCCAAAAAATCCAAAAAGCGGGTTTTCAATTTGAGTTTTTCGAGCTGTCAGCTGCGCTGAGAGAACTCTACCACAGGTGAATTCAAAGCCTTTTGTTTCTCCCCACCAAAAACCACAACAGCGTACCCAAAAACGGCAGCAGCACCACGATGATGATCCAAATCAATTTGTCGTTTTGATTTGTAAAGCGACTAGTGACCACATCGTATATGGTAAACGCGTAAACGGCAAGTCCGAGAAATTTAAGCATTGGCGCTTCTTTTGGTTCCCCTTCCCAAAATCATGTAAATAAGCGGCCCGACCCCTTGACCGAGTAGAAGGACGACAATCCAAATCAACTTCATGTTTGGATCGCGAAAGTCTGACCGGATGATGTCCACCAAGCAATAGACCCACAGTACAAAATAGATAAGCGCAAAAAGGAGTATTGTGCCTCCACTTAAATTATAGATAAAAGTTAAGTTCATGGATAAGAATTGTTTATACACTTAGGCAAAATATCGGCTGTTTTTTAGTTTTTTTGGCACAAAAGTTTCGGATAAGTGGACTCGGTCGTTCAATCGATTATTCTGAGTCACTTGTTCCGTTAATTTTACCACCAGTACAAAATAGCTTTTTTTCTTAGAAGTAAGTAAGAAATTAGGTCTAGAAAAACCCCAACCTATGACGAAGTACACGCTTGCAGTGCTTTTAGCCCTATCAACTACACTCACGTTCGCACAGGATCTGAGTTATTATCTTCCCAAAGGCTACACCTACAATCCCGATATCCCCACTCCCAAGCAGATCTTGGGCTATGAAGTGGGGGAATGGCATGTGACCCACGATCAGCTCGTTATGTACATGAAAGCTGTCGCCGAAGCCTCTGATCGGGTGATCTTCGAAGAAACCGGAAGATCTTATGAGAAGCGTCCCCAAACTCTCTTGACCATCACTTCGCCCGCTAACCTCGGCAAACTCGATCAGATCAAGGCGGAACGGCATAAGCTCCGAACTCCGGGCGCCTCGGTCAATATCCAGAATATGCCCGTGGTCATGTACATGGGCTATTCCGTCCATGGCAACGAGCCCAGCGGAGCCAATGCCTCTCTGATCGCCGCTTACCATTTCGCAGCCGCCAATGAAGTAGCTGCCGACTTGGAAAACATTGTCCTGCTGCTCGATCCGGCTATCAACCCCGACGGGCTGAACCGATTTGCCTCCTGGGTCAACTCCCACAAAGCATATATCTTAAACGGCGATCCTGCCCAGCGAGAGCTAAATGAAGCTTGGCCGCGTGGACGAACCAATCACTATTGGTTTGACCTGAACCGCGACTGGCTGCCGGTACAGCATCCGGAATCCAGAAACCGCGTAAAAGTCTTCCAAGCTTGGCTTCCAAACATCCATTTGGACTTCCATGAGATGGGCACCAACAGCACTTTTTTCTTTCAGCCCGGCGTGCCGGCACGTATGCACCCACTCACCCCCGCCAAAAACTTTGAGCTGACGGCAAAAATCGGCACCTACCACGCCAAAGCTTTGGACCAGATCGGATCGCTCTACTACAATCAGGAAAACTACGACGACTTCTATTACGGCAAGGGTTCTACCTATCCGGATGTGCAGGGCTCGATTGGGATTCTCTTTGAGCAGGCAAGCTCCAGAGGACACTTGCAGGAAAGCGCCAATGGCATGTTGAGCTTCCCTTTCACGATCAGAAACCAGTTTACGGCCAACCTTTCCTCCTTCCAGGCGGCGAAAGAAATGCGCGTCGAGCTCAACCAGTGGATGAAGGATTTCTATACTGAAATCAAAACCGAAACCACCGCGGATGTCAACAAAGCCTACATCTTCGGAGACAAAGAGGACGATGCCAAAAGCTTCCACTTAGCGGACCTGATCCTTCAGCACGACATCGAGGTATTTTCGTTGAACGAGGACATCACGGTCAATGGCAAGCAGTTCAAAAAAGAATCCTCCTACATCGTACCCGTCGATCAGCCCCAATATCGTTTGATCAAGGCGATGTTTGAGACTAGGACTACCTTTCAGGACAGCCTATTCTACGACATTTCCGCTTGGACCTATCCAATGGCTTTCCACTTGGACTTCATGGCCCTCAACAGCAAAATCCTAAACCTGGCAAGCGTTTCCAAGGTCGATCGCGAAAATTTTGCCTTGGCTCCAGGCAAGGTGGTAGGAGAGGCTGGCGCCTATCAATATGCTTTGGAATGGTCCGACTATTATTCTCCAAAAGCTACCTATCAGCTCATGAAAGTGGGCTTTCTCGTTCGCGTGGCCAATGCGGAGTTTACCACGCCCGAAGGGAAGACTTTCAAAAGAGGTACGATCCTGATCGACAAGGGAGAATCCGGACTGGACAACACCGCATTTTTTGCGAAGCTCCAAGAAATAGCCTCATCGGCCCATGTGGATATCCATGCGATTAGCACAGGCTATACTACCGGAGCAAATATGGGCTCAACCTTTATGGTCCCTTTGAAAACTCCCCAAATTGCCCTGCTCGTAGACGGAGGGGTGGATAGCGGGGAGGCTGGAGAAATCTGGCACTTACTGGACCAGCGCATGAAAATGCCCGTGACCTTACTGCCGGTCGGCTCTGTCAACATGGCAAATCTGGATCGCTACAACGTCATCCTGATGGCGGATGGCAATTATGGATCACTCGGAAAATCCGGTGCGGAAAAAATAAAAGACTGGACTTCCAAAGGCGGCACGCTGGTGGCCAAAGGCGGTGCAATCCGCTGGCTGGCGCAAAATGAAATCGGAAACTTCTCTTTCCGATCTGTCGACAATGCTGAAAAAGGTGTACAAAAAAGCTATGCAAACTACGAAAACGCCACGGGTGCAAAAGGTACCTTCGGCGCGATCTTCAAAGCCAATCTGGATACCACCCATCCTATCGGCTATGGCTACGCCGAAAAGGAAATCTATACCTTCAGAAATGATAACTTTTTCATGGAGGTATCTCCAAATCCCTATGCCAACCCCGTGGTCTATACCGCCGATCCATTGGCCTCGGGCTACCTCCATCCGAGCAACCTACCGGGCATACAAAATGGCAGCGTGATCCGTGTCTCCGGAGTAGGCCGTGGAAGAATCATCGGTTTTGCCGACAATCCCAACTTCCGGGCCTTTTGGTTTGGCACCAACAAACTGTACATGAATTCGATATTCTTCGGCCAAGTCATCGACGGAGGCACCGCCAGATAGCAATTTGAAATCCCGATTTCCCATCGGGATTTCTTTTTTTCCGCTCAAAGAATTTTCCAACCCATTTGCCGACAATTTCAGTTTAATCGCTCATGAAGAAATCACTACTCCAAATTTTCCTTGTCGTTTTTGCCTTTGGCTTACCTTTGGCCAACTCAGTCGCTCAGGAGATGAGCTTTGAAAACTACAATCCACCCTCCACACTAAAGGTACCTGAGCATCCCGTGACCCGCGCCAAGTTTCCCTTCATCGATATCCACAGCCATCAAGGTGGGGTCAACGAGGAAAAAATCGACCGACTAACTTCCGAGATGGACGAGATCAACATGGCGATCATGATCAACCTGAGCGGGAGGGGATTTGGCCAAGGCAACAGCAATGCCCAGCAGGAGTACATCAAGGGTATGATGAACGAATTCAAAACCCATGCGCCGGGCAGATTTATGGTGTTCACCAATCTAAATCTTAATGGGTTTGGGGATCCAAATTGGACGGCCTTGGCGATAAAGGAACTGGAAGAGGATGTACAGGCTGGGGCAGTCGGACTGAAGATCTACAAAAGCCTAGGGCTAAACAGCAAAGACAAAGACGGAAATCGCATCCCTGTTGACCATCCTGATCTGGACCCTGTTTGGAAAAAGGCTGGCGAGCTGGGTATCCCCGTCTTGATCCATTCTGCGGATCCCGCACAGTTCTGGCAGCCCATGGATTCCACCAACGAGCGATGGCTGGAACTCAAGCTCAACCCGAACAGAAAAAGATCCGACACTGATCCGGCTCCATTTGGCCAAATCATCGCTGAGCAGCACAATGTCTTTGCGAAGCATCCAAAGACGACATTCATAAATGCCCACATGGGCTGGATGGCAAACGACCTGGACGCGGCCGGCGCGCACTTGGACAAATACCCAAATGTGAACTATGAAATCGGCGCAATCATTGCCGAACTTGGCCGCCAGCCTCGACGTGCTAAGGAGTTTTTTACCAAGTATCAGGATCGTATTCTCTTTGGCAAGGACGCCTACAATAAGGAGGAGTTTTATACCTATTTCCGGGTGCTGGAAACCGAGGATGAATACTTCCCTTATTACAAAAAATACCATGCCTACTGGAAAATGTACGGCCTAGGACTTCCGGACGAGGTTCTGAAAAAAGTGTATTACAAAAATGCCCTGCGAATCGTGCCGGGATTGGATAAGACGCTGTTTCCGGAGTAAAATAGGATTGGGTTTTCCTGGCTAAATATGGCCTCATCGGAGCAGATGAGGCCATTTTTGTTTTCAAAATCATCAGGAAGCTGATAACTTCATCCAAGTCGTTGTTCTATACTCCCGTGGATACACATCGTGCAATTTTCCAAAGACGGATGTCGAAACTAAAAAAAGCAAGAAACCTAATCCTGCTTTTGATAGCCTTGTTGGGGATCACAATTCTTCAGGACTATCTCCAGTCCAACTATCAGGACTATGCATTCTATCTTTCAGAATCGCTTCTTTTCAATCTGTATTGGCCACTGATCATACCTGTCACATTGATCCTGAGGGCAGCTTTCAGACGCTCAAAAATCGAATCCAAATGGACCAAACGAGCGCTTTTTGTGCTCTTGGCTTCGACCCTCCATCTTTTGATTTTTGCTTTTCTGGTGTATGCAGTTTCTGGATTATTCTATAGTCACACCTTTGGATTTTATGACAATCTCGTTTATTCCATTTCCAATGATTTATACAAATACCTGCTAATCTACACGGCGATTTCACTGATTCCAGATCAAGCTTCGAAAGCTCAAAAAGAGACAGAACGCCTTGATTTTTTGCTTTTCCAGTCTGGAAAAAAGACAGAGAAAGTTCCGGCAGAATCCGTTATTTACCTGAGCGCTGCCACACCCTACGTAGAGTTTTTTACTGCCGAAAAGAAATACCTGCAACAGGGATCGCTTAAATCATTTTCGGAAAAACTGGACCCTGCGGTCTTTGTACGAATCCATAAAACCACCCTGGTAAATGTCCGGAAAGTAGATTCACTCCATTCCCGAGGCAATGGAGATTATGATTTGCTGCTTTCCAATGGACAGCGGCTTCGGCTGAGCAGAAATTACGTCTCCGAATTCAGAAGCAGATTTGAGAAAGCTCCCACAGCTTGATATAGAATCTACACAGGACAGGCTATTCGGTTTTCAGGCGTCCAATTCTTTCGTTCCCTTTGTGGAAAAAAGAAAGCGATGAACCGAGTTATGATCCAATGCCTGATCTTTTGTTCCATTTTTCTAAGCGTCAACTGCTCCGGCCAGTCCCGCAATTTAGTTGGAGGTGGTTGTGAAGGCTGCGAAGCCATCTTTGAGTTTGGGAAAAAAACCTTAGCTCCTGTTGACACGCTTCCGGGATTTGAACCTAACGAACCCAAGCTAAAACTTTTCGGCACAGTCTTTCAAAAAGACGGCAAAACCCCAGCAGGCGACGTAATCCTCTACATCTACCATACCGACCGAACCGGAATCTATCCCAAGATAGGAACTGAAACAGGCTGGGCAAAACGTCATGGATACCTGCGGGGTTGGATCAAAACAGATCAAAGCGGGCGCTATACTTTTTACACCTTCCGTCCGGCGGCGTATCCCGACCGATCCGAACCAGAACACATTCACCTGACGGTAAAAGAGCCGGGCAAAAACGAATATTATCTGGATGATTATTTGTTTGAGGATGACCCGATTTTGACCGAACAAAAAAGAAAACTTCTCGGAAATCGGGGAGGATCAGGGATTGGAAATCCACAACTGGAAAACGGAATCCTTACTTTTCACCGAGATATCATTTTGGGTCTAAATATTCCGGATTATGAGTAAAATCGGATTGCTGGCCTTGCTTTTACTGGGATCTGGCTGTGTGGATAAGTCAAATTCTGAAGTTCAAAAGGCGATGATCAAAGAGCACCAAAGTATTCCGGAAGTGCTGGAGGTAGATACACTAAAACTTGATTTGACCCGGTCCAAACTTTATTGGAAAGGGACTAAAATGCGTGGAAACGGAAGTCACGAAGGAGAAGTCATCATCAGCCAGGGATATTTGCTGAGGGACGAAAGCGGACTGTCCGGGGGAAAATTTGAAATCGACATGAAGTCCATTTCCATCACTGATATCCCTGAAACTGATCCGATTCCGATCAAAAACCTGACAGAACACCTGATGGATTCGGACTTCTTTGATGTGGATAACTTTCCTGTTTCAGCTCTTGAAATCACTAAAATCACGACTCATTCCCCTGAAAATCTGGAAGTTTCAGGAAATCTGACCATTCGGGGAATTACCAAAAACATCACTTTTTCTGCCAATCAAAAAGAGAATTCCATCACTGCTCGATTTCTCATCGATCGGTTTGATTGGAATATTGCTTACGAGGGATCTTGGGCAGATCGGACTTTGGTGGATCGGGAGATTGAGTTTCGGGTAAAACTGGAGTTGAAGTGACGCTTTTGATTATATTGAAAAATATCGCGACAAAGTCATGAAGCATTTCAATCATAAGAATCGAAACTATGGTATCAACGGATCGAAAGTTCTGGGGATTGCCCTAGTGAGCGCGGGACTGATTGTTTTGCTTGTTCCCATGTTTGTTGAAGTGGATACTGATCCCCAAAAAATTGGCTTGGTGGGTGGTGGTGCCATTTTGCTTGGGGCGGTATTGATTACCATGTTCGCTGGCACGGAGCTGGACTATGAAAGCAGCCAATTCAGAAAATATCATAGTATCCTCTGGTTCAAATTTGGACAATGGCAAGATCTTCCAAAGATCGAAGCGGCGAAAATCATCATCCACAGCTTTCGCAGCCAACACATTCCCAACGGAATCACACCCACGATGTCGGGCCCCGTCACGCTATACAAATGCGTGCTGCTCACCAACGGCTCCCAGTTTTTGGTCTTTGATTATTCCAAAGAGGAAGACGCAGTTGCTGCGTTGTTGGAGATCAAAGCCGGTGTGGGGATTTGAAAGGAAATCAAAAATCGTGGTCTGTGCGGACACAGACCACGGAAATTAAATCGTCAGCTTCGGTCTCCCGCCATCAGTCATTCTTAAAACTTTAAACTCAATCCCAGTAAGAAATTAGTCCCGGCCTGTGGATAGTAAAAGTTTTCAGTCACGAGGTCTTTTCCAGCATCACCCGGCACAAAGTAGCTGAAGGTGTAGCCATTGGGCTCGTACATTTCATTGAAGACATTGTTCACCAGCAAATTGAGCTCAAGACCCTTGAAGAATCGCGGCTGGGCGGCATAGCTGACCCGGAAGTCACTGGTAAAGAAAGCGTCCAAGGCGCGGCCGCTATTTCCGGTATTGTCGAGGTACTGCTTACCTACATATTTGTTGAGCAAGTTGAGGGACAGGCTTTTCACCGGCTTCCACTCGACGATAGCGGAGCCCACGACATTGGGGGAAAAGGCGATATCCGTATTGGTGTAGGAGAATGTCTCTTGCTGAAATTCCTCCCCGCTATAGTCATCCACATACTCGGTAAATTCCTTGATTTTGTTTTGGCTGAAAGCAATATTTCCTCCCAAAGTCCAAGCCTTGCTCAGCTGAAATGTCCCGTCCAATTCGATTCCAGCTCGATAAGACGATTCCACATTTTCCCGGATGTAGGCTCCCACATCGTTGATTTGGCCAGTCAGTATCAACTGGTCCTTGTAATCCATGTAGTAGAAGTTGGCATTGTAGCTCAGGCGACCGGTACGTGCGCGAAGGCCCGCTTCGATATTGTTCAGACGCTCTGGGCGCGGAACTTCAGTGATCGGGTTATCCGTAAAATCCGAACGTGTTGGCTCTCGATTGGCCACCGCGTAGCTCGCGTACCAAGTCTGGCTCCCCTGCTCGTAGGAGAATCCAAATTTGGGATTGAAGAAAGAATAGCTTTCCTGACCATCGACAACCCGCTGATCGTCATTGACCCCTGCAAAAGAATAATCGATCCCTCGGACTTGAAGGTCTCCAAACAGATTCAGGCCCTGGGTGATTTCATAGGTCGCCTTTGCATAGATATTCCGGTCGTCCTTGATGGCATTGTTATCGTAGTATCGGTCGCGGATCTCGGTGTCACCGGCGACTCCTGCCCAAATGATCTCCCCAAAGTGATCTCCGTCGTATCGGTTGGCTCCGCCGCCTAAAACAAGGTCCATTTTCCCGTTGTCGGAAATGTAGCTGACGGAACCGACGAAACCGAAGAAGTCATTGTCCAGCCATCGCCTACGGATAATGTCGGTACTCTCTATCGTTTCCTCTCCAATAGTCACAGGAGGCAAGCCATAGCTGGCAAAGTCATCGTCTTCGCGGTACTGCTCGTAGTATCCGCGCCCATAGGTGTAGTGAAGGGCCAGATTGGTCTTCCAGTTCCTTCCAACTTCACCTGTATAGATCAGCTGATAGTGGTCCTGCTGATAGTTGTCCGTCTCGTTGTCGTAGGTGTAATAATTCCAAGTACGGTCATCTTCGAGTTTCGATTCCGGAAGTCCCCACCAGCTTTGGTAGGTTTGCTCTTTTCCTGAAAATGCCACCAGTTTGATCACATTCTTTTCCCCATAGTATCCACCGGAAACAAACCAGCTGCTCAGATCCGAAAATGCTCTGTCCACATACCCGTCGGAGGTGATTTTTGAAAGGCGGGCATCCACCGCAAATCGGTTATTGAGCAAGCCAGTTCCCGCCTTTACCGTATGCCTCCAAGTATTGAAAGAGCCAAAGCTGTTGTCGATCTGAGCATAGGGATCATCCTGCCGGGTGTCCGTCTGGAAGTTGAGGCTGGCACCAAAGGTTGCGGCACCGTTGGTCGATGTGCCGACTCCACGCTGTATCTGCACGTTATCCACCGAGGAGGCAAAGTCCGGCATATTCACCCAGAATACACCGTGCGACTCTGCGTCATTCATCGGTATGCCGTTTACAGTCGCATTGATACGCGTCTGATCCGAACCCCGAATCCGCAAACCGGTGTAGCCAACTCCTGCTCCAGCATCCGAATAGCTTACCACAGATGGTGTGTATTGGAGGAGAATGGGGATATCTTGTCCCAAATTTCGTTTGGCGATTTCGGACTTATCCACATTGGTGAAAGTCGTGGGCGTATGTGACGACGCTCTGGTGGCCGAGACGACAAACTCCTCGGAGAGGAATTCCCTGGCAATCATTCTGAAAACCAACTCTCCACTGTAGGGCAGGGAAATGGTTTCGTTGACGCTTTCAAAACCGAGATACGATACGCTAAGCTCGACTGAGCCAGCGGGTAATTTATCAAAGGAAAATTGCCCACTGGCATCCGTGACAGTTCCTTTTCCTATTTTGGTAGTCCAAACGGAAGCTCCCACCAGAGCCTCTCCGGTATCGGCATCGATGACTTTCCCACTCAGGCTCTGCTGTGCCCAGCCGGAAATGGTGGCAAGGCAAAGAGCCAGGCTAAATATTAACTTTTTCATGTGTGCGTAACCCTCTCGGGTCATTGAGTGAAACATGGGAAAACCCAGGGGAGGTTTTCTGTGACAGTTTACCCGTTTTGCAAAACGAAAATTCGGAGATAGCCCGAAGGGTACCACTTCAGGCAGACTACTGTTCAGTCTCGTTTTACTTTCTCATTTCCCTTCGCCGGCATTACCCGGATCAGGTCTTATGGGTATGATCTCAGCCCGTTTTGTTAAGGCACCCCTTATGATCTTACACAAAGGTAGGAGGGAAAAATTTGTATCAAATTATTCCATGCAAAATTAATAAGCCCTTATTGGCCCTATTCCCGGCGTATGCAGTAGGATAATTGGTAGATCTGGCATGTTCTTGAGCTTGCCGACGAATTTTTGACTTTCTTGTTTTCATCGGCATCTCTTCCTAGTCCTGCAGGAATATTTCCATAAATTCACCAAGGCAAAAAACCCTTTAAACCTATGAAACTCTACAAACTCACAGCGGCTACACTTCTTGAATCGGACAATGGTATTTTTTTGGGACCTGAACTCGACTGGGATCAACTCCTAGGACGAGAGCACTTACCGCAATTACTAAGGTCCGAATCTTCGCACTGGGAAAAAATCGACTCCGAAAAAGCTGAAGAGCTAAAGGCCGAGGGACTCCTGTCTCCAATGGGCAACCAAGAAATCTGGGCGGCGGGAGTGACCTACTACCGCAGCCGGACTGCTCGGATGGAAGAATCCCAGGATGCCGGTGGAGCGGATTTTTACGATAAAGTCTACGGAGCCGACCGACCAGAGCTATTCTTCAAAGCGACCGCGAGCCGGGTCTCCAACCCCGGGGAAACAGTCAATATCCGTAAGGACTCGACTTGGGATGTGCCTGAGCCAGAGTTAACCCTGCTGATTTGCCCTTCGGGGAAAGTACAGGGATTCACTGTCGGCAACGACATGAGCAGCCGGAGCATAGAGGGGGAAAATCCGCTCTATCTGCCCCAAGCCAAAGTCTATCAAGGCTGCGCGGCCATCGGTCCCTGCATTTTGGTACAGGAAGAGCCGCTCTCGGACGACACCAAAATCAGCCTGGAAATTATCAGAAACGACAAAAGCGAAGCAGGAGGTGAGACGACTCTCGCTCAGATGAAGCGGAAGCCCCAAGAGTTGGCAGATTGGCTTTTCCGCGCAAATACCTTTCCCATTGGCTGTTTTATGATGACCGGCACAGGCATCGTGCCGGACAATTTCACCTTGGCCAAAGGCGATATCGTCAGAATCAGCATCGAGGGTATAGGCACGTTGGAAAACAAAGTAGGCATGATTTAGCTTCAAGATGGCTTTTGATCCCTATCAGTCCGATCGAATCTCCCGGACCCTAAAAGACAAAGGAGTCACCTCTTCCTCCAAAAAAATGATGGGTGGTCAATGTTTCCTCGTGGATGACAAAATGCTGCTTGGCTTGGATCAGGACAAGAAAACCCTCGAAAACCGCCTGATGGTTAGGGTCGGACCGCACGCTTACCCGCAGGCTCTGGAAAAACTTGGCTGCCGTCCCATGGATTTTACCGGAAAACCCATGAAAGGATATGTTTTTGTATATCCTGAGGGATTTGACCTGGACGAGCAGCTGGAGGAATGGATCGATCTCGCGATGACATTTAATCCTCTTGCCAAGAAAAGTAAAAAATGAATACCGTCTTTTACCAGAAGTCGCTAAAGCTACCTGCATATTCCCAAGGCTATCATCTGATCACGGAGGAAATCCAAGGAGCAATCCCAGATATCAGACAAATCCGCATCGGTTTTTTGCAGGTATTCCTACAGCATACCTCAGCAGGACTCTGTATCAATGAAAATGCCGATCCTACCGTGCGAAAAGATTTTCAAACCTTTGTAAATGAACTGATTCCGGAAAATTATCCACGGTTTATCCACACTTACGAAGGCCCGGATGATATGCCTGCGCACATTAAAAGCGCTTTTTTCGGAAACAGTCTCCAAATCCCCATTTCTGGTGGAAAACTTGCACTAGGAATTTGGCAGGGGATTTACCTCTGTGAATTTCGGAGGAGAGGGGGGAATAGGAGCCTGATTCTTACCGCTTTCGGTACGGAATGATGAATTCCAAAATGACTTCTTGCCATTGATAAAATTCCGTGTCTGATCCCGGCGCTGTCCTTTACATTTGTGACAACGACCTTACATGAAACTTCGCTTACTCCTCCCAGCAGTCCTTTGCCTCGCATTGCCAGTGTTGGCTATTGGCCAATCCGGTCTGGAAAGCAACGCCTTTGCATTTAAACTCAAAGAGCCAGTGATCCTCGACGGCGAACTCAGCGAGACTATCTGGACAGATTCAGAGGGCTGGAATGGCAACTTCCGGCAATACTTTCCATCGGACACCTCCGAGTCTCGGATTCGCACTCGGGTAAAGATCGCCTTTGACGACCAAAACCTCTACATCGCCGCGGTGATGGAAAACCTCGGCCCACGCAACTATGTGTCCACCTCGCTGCGGCGGGATTTCAGGGGCGAGCAAAACGACGCCATCGTCTTTGTTCTGGACACCTTTAACGACAAAACCAACGCTTTTTCCTTCGGCATCAATCCCTACGGCGTACAGCGAGAGGGTCTGATTTCCAACGGAGGGTCAAAGTCCGAAGACCTCAGTCTTGCTTGGGACAACAAGTGGTTTTCGGAGGCAAAAATCTTTGAAAATCACTGGCAAGCAGAAATGATCATTCCCCTGTCCACGATTCGGTTTAGCGACGGGGCGCAAAACTGGAACGTCAACTTCTACCGCATCGACAGTGAATATGGAGAGCGAAGCACTTGGACGCCGATACCGAGAAATTTCCCAATCCTGACTTTGGCCTACAGCCGAAAACTCATCTTTGAGGAACCCCTGAAAAAAAACTCCGCCAATATTTCCCTCATTCCCTATACTGCGGCACGTACCTCCAAAAACTTCATCGAAGGAACTGAGGAGGAGCTGACACCTTCATTCGGTGGTGATGCCAAGATTGGAATCGGACCTGCCCTAAACCTCGATCTTACCTTCAACCCTGACTTTTCCCAAGTGGAAGTGGACCAACAGGTGACCAATTTGGATCGTTTCGAAATCTTTTTCCCCGAGAGAAGACAGTTCTTTCTGGAAAACGCCGACCTGTTCGACAGCTTTGGACAAATGCGCTCTCGGCCATTTTTCTCGAGAAGGATAGGTGTGGATATCGACTCTGCCACCGGTCAAAATGTGCAGAGCAAGATCATCTACGGCGCTAGGCTAAGCGGCAAAATCACCGAAGATTGGCGAATAGGCCTGATGAACATGCAGACGGCGACAGACGAAGAGGCAGGAATTTCCGGAAAAAACTTCACGGTGATGGCACTGCAAAAGAAGGTCTTTACCCGATCCAATATAGGCTTGATCTTCGTCGATCGTGAGTCCTTGGCCGTGGACGAGTTTCAGCAGCTATTTGACCCAAGTGCGTACAATCGGCTCATCGGAGTGGACTACAACCTCAACTCTGCCGACGGCAAATGGACCGGCAAAGTCTTCTATCACCGAACATTTGAATCCCGCGAGACGGTTTCACCCTATTCCTTCAATGCCTACATGCTCTACAGCGATGTACACTGGGCGTGGAGCTTTAGCTATCAGGACATCGGTCAAGATTTTAATCCGCTTGTGGGCTTTGTTCCAAGGGTAAACTTCAAGCGGCTCAATCCAGATCTGGCCTACCTTTTCTACCCAAAATCCAAGCTCATCAACCGCCACGGGCCCAAGGTAGAGTTTGAGGGCTATTGGAACGAAGAGATAGGGCAGACCGACCGCGACATCAACCTGGGCTACCTGATTCGTTTCAATTCCTTTTCCGAGTTGGCCGTGACCCAGAAAAACCGCTACATCTACCTCTTCCAAGACTTTGACCCCACCCGCACTGGCGGCGTGCCCCTCGCAGCAGGATCGGACTACTACAACAAAACTGTGCAGCTGGAGTACAAAAGCAACCCCAGGAACCGGGTCAACCTCGAACTGGACGCCGAAGCTGGCCAATATTATACCGGAAATTTCCAAAGAGTCACCGGACAGATGGGCCTGAGGATGGGCTATCTGGCAAATGTGTCCATGAACTTCAACTACGCCAGGATCCGCCTTCCTGAGCCACAAAGCGATGCAGATCTGATCCTTGTAGGTCCGAGGATAGATCTCACCGTCACCAAAAAACTGTTTTGGACCACTTTTGTCCAGTACAACAACCAAATCGACAACATCAACATCAACACCCGCTTTCAGTGGAGATACGCCCCAGTCTCAGACTTCTTTCTGGTATACACCGACAACTACTTCCCGGGTGACTTTGTCCCAAAGCAACGCTCACTGGTACTTAAGCTGAACTATTGGTTGAATCTCTAGAAATCGAAGAAAGTCCTGCCAGGTTTTGCAAACCTAGCAGGACTAAAAAAAATCAATTACTCGCCTCCACTCTTAATTTTTTCCCTGTCATCAAAATCCTGTGATAACCGTCATGGGTATCCGCGCTGACCTCTTTTCCCAGAACTTTTACTTTAGAAAATTCTTCGGGTATCTCGATCGAAATACCCCATTTGGACTGAGTTTGCTCCACTTCAACAGTCCTTACTCCTGACTTATCCACATAGCTTATCCGGATTTCATTGTCTCCAATCACGACTTTTTGAATGGACGCTTCTTCCCAGGTTGTCGGCATTTGCGGTCTGATGTGGATCACTTTGTTGCCGGCATCCGGCTGAATCCCAAAAAACTGAGTGATGATCGGCACGGCAAAACTGTACATGTTCCAAGCTTGGGTAAACATCCCATAATCTGGAGAAACCTCATAAATGGATCCCGGTAAAGCAAATCCAAAACTCCGGGTCATTCGCTTCAGGTAGTCTAAGGCTTGGTCAGGATTCCCATACTTGTTTTCTCCGATCGCCAAAACGCCTGTCGGCAAAGTCATCACAGCACCGGTATAGGAAAACATTTTGCTTCCGGAAAAAGACCCATCTTCATTCGCCGCGCTTTCGTCCCGGTCGATACCTGTCACAAAAACCCCAAAAGGATTAGTGTATTTTCTTCCGGTCTCCAAAGCAATTTTGGCTTTCTCCGGATCGGCAATTCCGGTCTCCATCGGGGTATTGACTACCCAATTATGGTAAAGCACAAAGCCTTGTTTCTGACCTTTAGGCAATGTGGATAACTTCTCTTTGGTCGCCTCCAATTCTGCAACTGCCCAAGGCTTTTTCAAGGTGTCTGCCCGAATAATCGCCCCATCGATCAAATGCAAGGCATCCTCTGCCGTCCCGATAAAATCTGCATAACTGCCAAATTCCTCCACCCAAAAATCTGAATTAATCTTTTCTGCCAAAGCATCAGCTGTTTGTTGATAACTCTTTGATAGTTCTGTTTTTCCCAGGATTTCGGCCATTTTTGCCGCATCGGCAAAGGCCTTCTGACTGTATACCGCCACATCGATCATCTCCGATTCCAACCCATGAATCTCCATCATGCCATAGCCGTCTGCGAGGAGGTTACCGTCTTTGTCATTTTCATTGAGCAACCAATCCAGTCCCTTTTCGATGGAGGAAAAGTACTTTTCCAAAAGTTCCCGATCCCCTGTCCACCGGTACACTTCCCAAATCATAGAAGCCCACTGCGGCGTTTCGTTGATATTTCCGGGATTGAAAACGGCCCCGTTTGTACTGACTTCGTGTACAATTCTTCCATTTCCGTTGGCTTTTTCAGAAAGAGAGTGAATCAATTCTATCGTGGAGTAAACCAAATCCTTCCGGCCTGTGGTGATCAAACCTTGAATAGTGTATTCACTATCCACCCCAAACCACCAAGGGTAATCCTGCAATCCTGCTCCAAATCCGCGGCCCTGTTCCGGTACTTCCCTAATCAGCCAATCCGTATTGTACTTGACCCATTCAAAAGCCTTTTCCAATTCTTTGTCAGGAATGGAGATTTCAGATATTCGCGCCAATGACTCGAATCGTTCCTTCTTGGTAAACCAATCCTTGCCCAGATTTTGCCTCAGGTCTGCCAAAGTTTCCATCGCCTTTAATTCAGTTTCATTGGAGCCGGCAATAAAAACCGGAATAATCTGCTCCGATCCTGCCGGAAGTGAAATATCCAATCCAAAGGAAGCGGCTGATCCTTTTCCTTGGGGGTCCATTCCGCAGCCGCGGATTTCCTGCTGGTTCAGAGGTATGGATTCCCCGCTTCCCCAGACCACAAACCAGTCATTTCCCTGGTCCTTGCCGATAAACGTGTTAGTTAGCTCATCAAAAGAAATCTCATCCGGATGGTCCACCATACCCGTGCGTTCTCCCAGCCATACAGGCATCAAATCCACGTAAGCATTGAAGTCAAAGCGGAAAGTTTTGTTAGAGTTATCCACATTTTTCACTTTGAACAAAATAATCACGCCTTCTTTTCCGTCTGGGACAAAGTGCAGTCGCTCCACTTCAACTCCCGCCTCTTGCTGGGCAAATTTCAGCACATTGGAAAAGGGATAATTGGTAAATGACTCTGCTTGGTCCAGACAAAAAGTATTTTCTCCCAAAGAGACTGAAGCGGTAAAGCCATCCATCAGCTTAATCGGATGCAGCCATATTCCTCCCATTTCACCCTCGACATGCCATCCCAAATCCGGAAAGGTGCCGTTTTGGTGACCGATCAGATAAACCCGATCTCCAGCAGCCACAAACGGAGAATTGAGGTATTCGGCATTTCCTGCCAAGGAGGAATGTCTTTCCAAATCGGAAAAAACCGCATGTTCTTCAGGCTGCTGAGTACAGGCAAAAATTCCGAAAAATTCAAAAAGTAAAATTGCTTTAATTGCTCTCATGAGAGGGGAAACTGAGAAGAAAATTTAGCCTTTTGTCAGGACTTTCTTAATAATTTGAATCCACTACCTCCTTGGAAAAAAATCTGGCAAATTTCCCATTCTGAAAAAAGACCCGTTTTGTAGGAGCCTAATCCTCTCTAGGCTTCTTTTCTATCAGCTTTCTACGGTTAGGTATCCAAAAAACAAAGTAAAAAGCAGCTGCAAACCAAACTTGACTTGACAATAGCTTTACCCAAGTTGAAACTTTGAGTGTCACAGAAAAATCAAAGCTCAGGTTAGGATAAACGTAGGCCTGAACAAACAGGAAATAGAACAGCGCACCGAGGGAGAAAATCCACCAGTTTGATTTTAGGAATGCCAGAAAATCTTTCAAGAGAAATTCGGATAGATGAACAAACTAGCATCAAATTAACTCCCCAGAAGTTAATATTCAAACTTAAAACCACTCAAATCAGCGGGAATCTGTTTTTCCCGCTTCAATTCCAGCTGGTACAGGTATTCGCCAAGTTCCGCAAAAAAAGGCTTGGCGATTTCCTCTGTCTCGTACACTCCGTCATTGAGCGTCTGGTTCTCGTTGGTATAGACGACTGCCGATACAAAAAACTCCACCCTATTTTCTAGATCAACGAAATAGCTCCCGTCAATCAGGTATCCGTAGGACCAGCCCGTTTTGTTGAAAATCCGAAAATGCTTAGGAATAGGCTTTTTGCTAGCGCCAAATTTGAAAAATTTCGAGTAGCTGTCGTAATACTCCGTCGTGTCGTATCTGGGATAGTCGCTTTCTCCGGGAAGCATGCACATGTATTTCAGGATAAATTCCCGATGCTCGGACGAAAGATTAAAGCGCTCGTTTTCAAAAAAAGCTTGGGGAAAAACAATCCGCTGCACCACGCCATGCAGATCCGACAAGGCAAATTTGCTCTTGAATGAAAAATCCATCCCTCCCTGATACAGACTATCGTTGCGATAATGGGCTTTGCCAAGCTTGGGTTCACCTGGGACTATGTAGATACTATCAGTATGCCGAGCCGGGAGCTCCAAGATCACTTCGCCCGCCTTATCCACAAACCGAACCGGATTAAACTGGCGGTTCTCTTCCGGAGAGATTGGAAAACTGAGACGCTGCGTGATCACGGTATGATCCAAGCCCTTTTCCCTCAGTTTTCCGTTGATGTAGTTCAAGCCCAAAAGTTCGTAAAGTCTATTCGCGGCGTCGTTGTCTGACACCAAGAGGATCTTTTTGATATAGTGCCCAATACTGGGAAGGCCATTCTCAGCCGTTGAATCCAGATATGCGGGAATCTGGGAAGGCCTGACCGAGTCCGTCAGCATGGTCGTCTCCAGAGTTAGTCCCTCTACGTCCTGCTCTTCCAGCCACTCCAAGGCCAAAAGCGCGATAGGCAACTTCACTGTCGAAGCCGGGTAAAAATAGCGCTCGTCGTCTAGATTAAAACTAATGTCCTGGAATAGTGGATTGCCGTGCTCGTTGCGGTCGATCCGGGTGAAAAGGATCTGTACCTGGTACTTATCCACATCTCCCATGACCTGCCTCATTACGGGATAGTTGGCCAACCCGTCCTGAAAAGGCTGTTTTTCTTGTTCCTTACATGCCGACAAGCAAAGGAAAGCAATCAATAAGTACGTTAAATTTCTCATCCTCTTTTTAGATTGTGGATAATATCAAGGAGGTACATCAAGTCTCCCAACTCGTGAAATCCAGAAATGACGATCCGGTTGACAATAGGGCTGCCCGGAGTAGGGTATGGAAAAGACGAAGTAATGATTCCCGCTTTTTCAAATTCGCGGAGCCAGGCATTTTCAGTGTAACGAAACACCGGGAAATGCCTGCTTCCATTGATCTGCTTTATCCTCTCTACCTCTTGAGCAAAAATCCCGCAAGCATCTTCCAGCCAGCTTTTTTTCTCCAAATACCTATCCTCCATTTGTAGAAAGGTACAAAGATGGGCAGGAGACCCAGGAGACGCACCGCCAAAAAGCGGAGTCGTCTTGATTCGACCAATCTCTGCCAAGCTCCCCAACACTATGCCGGCTGGTAAGCCGAGTCCTTTGCCCAATGAGCCGCTGACCAAAAGGTTCACATCGGGAGAATTCCACTGTTGATAAGTACCGTAAATGCTGTTGCCTACCGTTCCGAAGGCATGGCTGTCGTCAAGCAATTGGCTGATACGATGCTTTTGTCCGAGATCTTTCACCCAAGAATAATCGTGGATTTGTCCCGAAAGCGAGTCCAAAGCATTTCCGATGATAAGAATCCGGCGAGACGAAAGCTCCTCAGCGCGCTCCAGACAATGCTTTTTCCATTGTGTAAAATTAAATTTAATCATAGGAACCAAACCGTCGGGGATGATCGCGGGATGAGCGTCTGGAGCAATCCAAACTTCATCGGTATTGCCTACAAGAGATTTCCATGCAGCAATACCGGCCAGATATCCAGAGCTGAACACCGCTGCCGACTCGGCTCCTGCCGACTCAGCAAAGGCATCCTCAAACTCGTCAAAGACACGAAGACGGGTATTATTTATCCTACTCTGCCCGTGACTGGCCCCAAATTCAAAAAGATTGTTGGCCAGCAAGTCTAAAAAATCCCGGTCTTGTCCAATCCCCAAATAGGAAGTTCCGCTGAAGTACAGATAGTCCTTTCCTTCAATTTGGACCATTCGGCCGATTCCGGAATCTAGGTAATGCGTTTTCACGGTTTGGGGATTATTTGGCAAAAATCTGGCTGGGATCCTGAAAGGACTTGAATTCGAGTGCATTACCGCAGGGATCCAGAAAAAACATCGTGGCCTGCTCTCCCACTTCGCCCTTGAACCGGATGTAGGGCTCAATCACGAACTCAATCCCGTAAGACTTAAGTTTGTCGGCCAGCTGATGCCACTCTTCCCAATCCAAAATCGCCCCAAAATGCCGAACAGGCACATTCTTTCCGTCGACAGCGTTGGTTTTGGCGTTTGCGAGCTCCTCAGGCTTGATATGTGCGGAAAGCTGGTGTCCGAAAAAGTTGAAATCTATCCACTTGTCCGTGCTACGACCGATGTCGCAACCCAACAAATCTCCGTAAAATGCACGGGTTTCCTCAATATCCCGAATGGGAAAAGCGAGGTGAAAAGGCTTAAATTGGCTCATATTGCTTAATTTCGTCGGTGATGTGAGTCCATTGGATGTACTTGGACCTCCCTAAATATATGTCAAAAAAGAAAACAGTTTCATTGGTTTTGAGCAGCGGTGGAGCGAGGGGATTGGCGCATGTGGGAGTGATCGAAGAGTTGGAGCGCCGCGGCTATGAAATCGGGGAAATCGCCGGCTGCTCTATTGGGGCCTTGGTCGGTGGCATGTATGCAGCTGGGCAAATGCAAGTCTTCAAAGACTGGATCTGCAACCTGGATCGCGTGGATGTTTTTTCATTGATGGATTTTACCTTCTCCAGTCGGGGATTTATCAAGGGCGACAAAGTTTACAATTCACTGAAGAATGTGATCAAAGACTGCCAAATCGAGGACTTGCCAATACCTTTTTCCTGCAATGCCGTGGACTATAGAAGTGGAAAGGAATATGTATTTCGCGAGGGGAGCCTCTACTCGGCAATCCGCGCCTCTGGCAGTATACCGACGGTTTTTCAGCCAGCCCAGCATCCTGGTCATGAATTCATTGATGGAGGCGTGCTGAATCCAGTGCCAATCTCTCTTATTTCCAACCATGAAGACCGACTGTTGGTCGTGGTAGAGGTCAACGGCCCCCAACACTTGTATGTACCTCCAGCCAGACGTGACCAAAAAGGACGGACTCTGATCTCCATACCCAAGTGGCTCCAAGATTACCGCAGAAAGATGACCCAATACTTTCCCGAGGAATCGAAAGAAGAAAAACCTGCCACTCTAAGCGCATTTAGCCTTATCACCCGTTCATTTGACCTGCTTCAGGACAAGTTTTGTGAGCTGCTGATCGAAAAATATCCAGTGGATGTGACGGTGAGGATATCGAGAAAGCAAGCCGGCACCCTCGAATTTCACCGGGCAGCGGAAATGATTGAGATCGGAAGACGCAAGGCCGCGGACTCGCTTGACCTTTTGGAAGATGGAAATAACTGAGCTCAACCGCTTGCTAGGCAATGTGGATATCTACCTGCTGGATCAGATTCTCAAGGGCCGATTCACCAAAGAGATGAAGATCCTAGACGCTGGATGCGGGGAAGGCAGAAATGCTGTCTACTTCATCCAGAAAAACTATCAGCTCTTTGGAATAGATCCCAACGAGACCGCCATCCAATATTGCCGCTATCTCGCTAAAAGTCTGAATTCAGCCTACGACAGCCACCGCTTCCAGACAGGCAGACTGGAGGAAATTCCCTTTCACGCCGGAGCCTTCGATGCAATCGTGTGTTCGGCCGTCCTCCACTTCGCCAAGGATGTGGATAACTTCATGGAAATGGCCCGCGAAATTCATCGAGTGCTCAAGCCGGGTGGAATGTTTTGGTTTCGGACCTGCACCGCCTTTGGAGAAATTTTAGGCCAAAGCAAAGCGCTAGGTGGTGGTAGATTTCTTCTTCCGGATGGATCGGATCGTTTTTTAGTCATGAGCCAAGATGTGGATAACTTGGAAAAAATCGGATTCCGATTCCTCGACACCCCCAAAACTGTCTTGGTTTTGGGACAACGGGAAATGGGTGTCTTTTTAATGGAAAAAGTCTAATATCGCTGAAATGGATCTTCAATACGCTTTCGAACTTATTGGCACTTTTGTTTTTGCGATATCCGGCGCGCTTGCCATTCGTGAAAAAGAGCATGACCTTTTTGGTGCCGGCTTCACTGGATTCATCACCGCTATCGGAGGAGGCACACTCCGCGACATCTTGCTGGACAGCTATCCCCTAGTCTGGATAGGAGACATCTATTTTCTATACGCCATCCTCTCGGGCATATTGGCGGCCTTTGTCTTTCCCAACCTGCTGAGCAAGTTGCGACGCACATTCTTTCTCTTTGACACGATCGGCATTGGATTCTTCACCGTTTTGGGTGTGGAAAAATCCCTGAGTCTGGGAGTCCGCCCGGAGATCGCGGCCATCATGGGGATGTTTTCGGCAGTCATGGGCGGAGTGATCCGTGATACCCTCACCAATGAGATACCCATCCTTTTCCGCAAAGAAATCTATGCCTCGGCATGTCTCGCTGGAGCGATCTTCTATGCCACGATGGACTATCTCGGCCTGGAGCGGAACTACAATTTGTTGATCTCTATGTCTCTGATCATTGCTATCCGAATGATTGCGATGAGATATAAACTCAGCCTCCCCAGACTGGATTGAAGCCTTGTTAATTTCAAACGGTATCAGCTCAATACTGCATTCCCTTAAGAATTCGAAGTTCTATGGTTGGGCACCTTGGCTTTTTGCTTAAATTTTAAAAAAAATTTACTTGCCCTTTCACCTTACCTTTTTAATAGCACCTAGATGAGCACTTATAAACAAGAAATAGACTGGAGAGCTGTTTTCGATCCTGTCTCCATCTTTTACATTGTTGCCGGCGTCATTTGTGCTGCTCTCTCGTTGAAGGGATTTATGCTCCCAAACAAATTCCTGGATGGTGGAGTGACCGGCATCGCCATAATCGTAAACCTCCACTACGGGATTAACCTAAACGTATTGTTGGTGGTAATCAACATTCCGTTTTTATATCTGGGATGGAAAAAGATCGGGAAGACTTTTGCCGTCCAATCGACCTTCTCGGTTTTTTTGCTGGTAGTGGTGCTTGAGCTACTTGGGCTGATGAACATCGAAGATGGCGTCACGGCAGATCTTGTGCTGAGTGCTGTTTTTGGAGGGGTTTTGATGGGTGTGGGGATTGGCCTGATTATACGGGGAGGAGGATTGATCGATGGTTTTGAGGTGATCACCGAGTTTGTCCAGAAAAATTCTCCTCTTTCTGCGGGAGAGATTACAGTCTTTTTAAACTCGCTTATCATGCTCTTCGCCGCCATATTTTTTGGCATTGAGCCCGCCATGTACTCTATCCTGACCTATTATACTGCCATCAAGATGACCGACTATGTAGTGGAGGGCTTTGAGGAATACACTGCCCTGACGGTCATTTCCCGTGAGGAAGAAAAGGTGAAAGAGCTCATCGTGAAGGAATTTGGCAAGGCAATCTCTGTATATAAGGGCGAAAGGGGTTATCTTCCCGAGACGTTCCACATCAAGCATCCCTGCGACATCATCATGACGGTGGTCACCAGGCTGGAAGTACACCGAATGAAAGAAGCTATCCAACACATAGACCCTAAGGCCTTCTTTTATGTGCAGACAATTAAGGAAGTGAAAGGGGGGATCATCAAGAGGGTCGGTAAAAAGCATAGCTGATGGTTTTTGAAGAAATCCAACACAAGGTCTATCGGGACATCCTGGCGAAACTGCCACAATACCTCACGTACCACAATCTGGGACATACTGCCTACGTGCTGGATCAGGCAATCTTCCTTGCTCGGCAGTCCCATGTTTCTGAACAGGAAGTGGAGCTCCTGAAGCTGGCTGCGCTCTTTCACGATACCGGGTTCATAGACAATCCTAAAGATCACGAAGAAAAAGGATGCAAAATCGCCGAATCCTATCTCTCCCAAGACTACGGCAGGGATCAGCTGGAGGAAATCTACGGCATGATCTTAGCCACCAAAATCCCCCAGAACCCCAAAACCCATCTGGAAAATATCCTGGCCGATGCCGATCTGGAGTATTTGGGCACCGAGCTTTTTGACCAGGTAGGGCAGACACTCTTCCAAGAGTTGAAGCATTTCAACCCGGACTTTACGGAGCAAGCCTGGGACGAGCTACAACTAGTCTTTATGCAAAAGCACCATTATCATACTGACTTCTGCCGCATCCACCGCGAGCCTAAAAAGCAGGAAAACCTGCTGAAAGTGAAAAAAAGGCTGGGATTGGCCTAGGAGCCAAAATCGGGGATGATCCGCACAAAGGCCACTTCATCCTCTTCATTCAAAAAGGTATAGATCATCCCCTTTCGGACAAAATACTTGGAGGGAAGGACAAAGTCTTCCGAAAGCAACTTCTCCCCGAGCTGGTTGAAGTCGGGATCAAAAGCCGTCAACACGGTCTTGTACACCACCGAATCCCCGACCATCCGGTCCATCTCCTTGGCAAAGCGCCAGTAGACTTGGTTTTGCTCGTCGAAAAAGAAGCGGCCGTAGTTAACTTCCTTGCTTTTCGCCAAGACAATTTCATCTATTTCCCTCTCTGATTCTGCCCTGTTGGGATAGTTGCCCTGAGCTTCTTGGGTAGTGTATTCGCTTGAAAAAGTTTTTGTCGTAAGCGAATCCGTGGATAGGTCGTAAAAATTCACCCCGTTCTTGACTGTGGTAGAGAAGACCATGCTGTCATTTTCAAATATCAGATGGACGCCTGCGTAGGTACTCATGTTGGGTTTACCGTCACTATAAAGCGTCGCGCGATAGCTATCCAGATACTTAAAATATTCTTTGGCTTGATAGGTGAACTTTTTATTCGCCAAGTCAAACACCGCGAAGCCTTGCGGTGAATCAAACAGTTTTTGCTCTGGGTGGGTATATAACGCAAGCAGTTTTTTGCCGTCCTTTGAAGGGGTAAGGTTCTCCACGCTCATTTCCAGAGCAGGCATATTTCCTTCGAAGTCGTGGTCTGCATATCGTAGCCCAAAAGTCTTCACCCCATGCTTGTCCAGAACCGACAACTGGTAACTGTCTGTAAGAATTAGTTCTCCATCGTCAGTTTCATGGATTTTAGAGATCCACTTCGTGCCGATCCCATTCGGACCCTCCAACTCCAACGGGATGGTTCTTTCCAGTCTCAATTCTTCTAGATCGATAAGCTCTAAGGAAAATTCCGCCCGGTTAAAATGATAAAGGTATGTGCCATCCTTGGATAGACCCGCATTGGAAAGCCGATCATTGAGGAAAAAAAGATGGCTACCGGCATCGATCCTCACGGTATCCATCACAAAGGAAAAATCCACGGTTTGGCCGGTTTCTTTGGCAATGTCCTTAGTGCCACAGGCAGCGAGGGCTAAGACAAGCGATAAAAACAGCAATCTTTCCATAACAGGCATGGATCTAAAAATCAAAAGTGAAAACCGCAAAGCCCAATTCATCATTCAAATTGACATAGCTCCAGAGCTTGCCGTCTTTGAAGAAGTAGTCTCTTGGGAAATTTAAATCTTCTGACAATTCCGCCTCGCCAATAAGATTGAAATCCCGGTCATAGGCGTACATAAAAACTTGACTTCCCGTACTTTGCCAAGATTCATTCATCTCCTTAGTCATTTTGCCAAATCGGATAAAAACTTCCTCATTTTCATGCCAAATCAAAGGCCCAAAATGCATCCCCATAGAAAACTTCCTCATTTCATCTTGGTACTCTTCGTTTGTCTCCACGATGGTTTTCAGCTTGGTATCATTGGCTATTGGACTTAGTACATGCACAAAAGAATGATACGCCAAGGAATCTGTCTTCTGGTCATAGCGATAAAAAGAACTGGTCGAAGGGCTCAGGGCCAAAATCTGATTGTTTACTTCGTGTAAGTACATGTTTTCCTGAAAAACGACTTGTGTTGATGTCCCAACTTTCAAGTCAAAAATCCAATCCATCTCCGGAATTAGGTAGTTTTCAATTTCATAGGTTGTTAGATTAATCTTGGCAAATGTTCGAGGACCAAAAAATCGAACTCCGGGAAGCGAGAACAGACTTTTTTGGTCTTTGGAAAGAATCACGCTGTAATCCAACTCCTGTAAATCTGTCTTTAAGGGAAGGGATGAAATAGATAAATCTTTTAGCATTTTCCCATCGCTGGAAAAAATGCCCAATTTATCGAAAGCGGTAATGAAAAACTTCTCATCGCCAAGGGTCTGAGTCTTGGAAACGTAATCACTTATTCCATTAGGCCCTTCCATTTCAAAGTCGAAGTCTTTTTCCCACTCCAGTTGATCCAAATTGATCTGCTGGATTTGAAAGGTTCTGGAATTGAACAGGTAAAGATATTGACTGTCCTCAGACACGGAGGAAGTAAGAGGGCCCCATCCCAAATCAAATAGTTTTCCTTTGGAATCGATCATCACCGTGTCTACAGTTACCGCAAGGTTATCCAAAATATTATCGGATTTGGCATTTTCAGATGGGTTTCCCCCACAGGAAAAAATCACGAGAAGGAAGAGTAATGCTGGCAGTTTTTTCATCAAGTTTTAAAACTTAAAATCCATCACCGCAAAGCCCAGCTCATCGTCCACGTTGACATAGCTCCAGAGCTTGCCGTCTTTGAAGAATGCGAATTCGGGGAGTTTCTCCAATTCGGTCAGGTATTTTTCTCCCAGTAGATTCAAATCCTTGTCATACACAAAAAGGAAAACCTTCGCTCGCTTAGGCCACATCACTTCTTCGCCGAGAATTGGTTCATGTGCAAAGCGGAAAAACTGTCGTCTTTGTTCATCCCAGATCATCTCTCGAAAACCGACTTGGTAGATCTGTTTGGCAACGGCGTCATCGAATTCCTTTTTATCGGAGAAAATGTTATTCTTGAATTCCCCAGTCTTTTTTTTGGGTACCAAATGATGCGGAAACTCGATCAATTGCAGCGAATCTCGGCCAGGGTCATAGCTGTAGATCGATGAAGTGACCGAGCTATGGACGAAAATCCTCTCTCCAAAATTCTGGATGGATATAGTCTCCGGAATCCGAGTAATTTGCCGTGGCATCCTCAGGAGTAGCGTGTATTTGAGAGCTTGGAGCATTTCAGGCAAGAGGATACTTTTTCCGGTTTTTGATTCTATGTCGATCACCATGAGCTTGACTTCAGAAAGAGTGGGCTCAGGGATTGTCAAGGCATACAATGTCTTTTCGTCATCAGAGAGCACTGCCCCGTTTGTAATCAATCCCTCTTCGTCCACACCTAGGCCCTCGATTTCTTTGAAATTGAATTTCAGGCTTTTTTCTTTCCTCCCATCCTTGGAATAAATTCCAATATTGGTCATAGGGGATGTGATCAAAAACCTATCATCGCTGAGAGACTTAAGCGACGGAGGATTAAAGCCGACAGCATTCGGCCCTTCCTTCGAAAATGTATAGGTATCCACCAATTCGAGCCGGTCCAAGTCTATTTCGTTGATGGCGGTCTTTCGCATATCAAAATGATAAAGCCTACGAGCGTCTGTGGAAACGGAAGATCGATGTATCCCAAAGGTTAAGTCTATCACCTCACCTTTTGGATCCACCATCACCGTATCCACGGTGTAGCTCAAGTTTTCGAGAATGTTGGTGTCGGCATTTTCCTCCTTTGCGGAGCAGGAAAACAGGGCGAGAACCAGACAAATAAGCGAAAGGTTTTTCATACGTAAGTTGCTCAAAACTGGAATTCCGGTTTAATTCTCACGAAATACAGCTCATCGTTTAGATTGATGGGATGATGGAGGTAGCCTTGGTGGAAGAAAGCATTGGACCTGGCTCTTGGAAAATCCTTCTGCTCTAAAACGACTTGAAAATCAGGATCTGCTACGGTCACATAGACCTGAAATTCGGGCGGGTCAAAGCCAGATTGATACTGACTGATCCGAAAATAGTGCTGGCTGCTCTCGTCCCAAATCCACGGCCCGAAACTGACTTCTTTGGCTTTGGCCAAGAGAGACGCTTTCATTTGATCAAGAGAGGTGACCTTTTTCTCAAAGTTTCCGGGTTTTTTATCGGGTAAAAGTTCAGATGAAAAATCAATCTGGTAGAGAGAGTCTCTACAGATATCATAGACTGCCAATGAATTATGGGCCTCAGTACTGATCAAAATTTTTTCATTCTCGTGCTGAAGAAAAAAGCTTTCAAAGCCGATCGTTTTTACATCTCCGTCCAGTTCGATCTTATAGTCTGTCAGTGATTTGAGCAAGGGGATTTCCTTGGTTCGAATTGCCCGATTTGGGATATCCAAAATCCCCAAGCCATCTCCATTGCTGTTTCCTCCTCTTTCTCTCCCATAGACGCCATAGAATATGTTTCCTGTCGGGTCATACTCGCCGTCAAAACTCAGGATAGTTCCTTCGGGTATTTGGCCGGATTGGTAGTTTAGGCTTTCCCAATTGTAGCTTTCTATTTTGTTGCCCAATAAGTCCATTTTGCGGATGGCATCAAATGAGGCGATGATGATCTCGCCCCTCTCGGTGATTTCAAATCCGTAAGGGGAAATGCCCCCGATTCCTTGAGGTCCGTCTGCGGTGAAAAAAATCGACCGACTGATCTGATAAGAATTCAAGTCAATCAGATCAAGCCTTTTTTCGGAAGTATTGTAAAAGTAGAGTGTTTGGCCATCGGGTGAAATTGCCATCCTGTTGAGGCCACCTTGGACATTGAGAAGTAGCTCGTGGCTTTCCACCTTGACAGTGTCTATCTTATAGGAAAAATGTCTCTCTGAGACTGTGCTGTCTTGGTCTCCGCAGGAGAACAAAATGGGAAAGGCTAGAAATAGTAAGTGTATATGCCTCATGGGTTAAAAATCAAGAGTCATCACCGCAAAGACCAGTTCGTAGGCAACCACCGCGGGGAGATGAGGAAAAAGTTCTCCAGGATAGCTCGACCAGCTCTTTCATGGCTTGCCTGTTTCCCACAAGAAAAAATCAGTGGAATCAAAAGCACAGTTATCGCTTTCTTCATAAAAATTCATTTTTCTATGAAAAAAGCAGATTTAAACTAAACAACAAAGGTTGTTGACTTATTTTAACCTCGCACTGCCTTGACAATAAGGTCGAAAACGGCCGTTGGCTGGATCTTGTCAGCCGCGTTGATATCAGGCTTTGACACAAAAAGTGGCTTGTCCAAGTCCGATTCGGGGATTCTTCCATGTGCGCCCTTGACCATGGTAGCATCGAGGGGAATCACATCCATGAGGTAGCGGAAACCCAGCTTTTTCTTAAGGACTTTGGAGCCAACGGTGAGCAGGGGGATTCTGATCGCGGGATCGAGCAGCAGTTCCACCGGATCATAACCTGGCTTGCGATGGATATCCACACATCTGGCATAGTCCGGCGCCTTGGCATCGTCCAACCAGAAATAGTAAGTAAACCAGGAATCTGCATCGGCAATCACGACGAAATCTCCCGCCCGCTCGTGATCGATGTGGAATTCTTTTTTACCCTCATCATCCAGCACTTTCTCCACGCCGAGAGTCTTTTCCAAGAGGGCTTTGACTTCAGCGAGCTTCGATTTGTCGTTGACATGGACATGGGCGACTTGATGGTCGGCTACTGCAAAAGCAGCCGAAGTTCCGGCATCCAAGGTTTCCTTACCTAATTCATCCTTGACCTGAATCCAGCCATTTTCCCGGAAAATCCGGTTCAAATGAACCGGCCTGCTGACAGAGGTGATTCCATACTCGGAGAGAAGTAGTACTTGGGCTCCCTGGTTTTCGAAGTAGGTAATCAGATCCTCCGCAAGTGCGTCCACCTCGCGGAGATCCTTGCCAATCTTTTCAAAATCAATCCCGAACTTTTGCAAGCCATAGTCCAGATGCGGGATATAGATCAGGTTGAGTGTAGGATTGTACCATTCGTCCACCTTTTTAGAGGCATCTGCGATCCACTTGCTGGAAGCTATGCTGGTATTTGGTCCCCAAAAGGAAAACAGCGGAAACTGTCCAAGTTCCTTTTGCAGCCTGTCGCGGAGCTCCATGGGCTGAGAGTGGCAATCGGGCAATTTGCGGCCGTCCTGTAGATAGAGTGGTCTTGGCGTTACCGCGTAGTCGGCGCTGGAGTACATGTTGTACCACCAAAACATATTGGCGACGGTGAAGCCCGGATTGTCCCTGCGAAGAACCTCCCAAACTTTCTCGGCCTGCACCAACTTGTTGGATTGTCTCCAAAGTTTGATTTCGCACTCGTCCTGAAAATACCAGCCATTTCCGACTATGCCGTGATCCGTGGGCCACTTTCCAGTCAAGTACACGGATTGGGCAGAGCAGGTCACCGCCGGAAGGACCGGTTCAACGACAGCGGATTGCTGCTTTGCTATCCATTTTTTGAGAAAAGGAGTATGCTCACCGATCACCCGGGGAGAAAGCGCAACTATATTTAGAACTACTGTTTTTTTCATCTTTTTGAGTCTAATCAAAAATAAGTTCCTACTTCGTTTAGGCTGACTCGGAGCTTATTTTCGCTTGGCCTGACATCTCTTAATTCCGACCTCTCACTGGCAAATCCCACCTTGCGTATACCCAAAACCTCAAGCTTCATATCTGAATTTATCCCATCCTTTCCCTCACCCAAGCGAGCTCCCTGGCTATAGATTCGCCAAGGCTCTGTCGGGTGCCCTGGGGCAGTACCTCCCAAGTGTAGGTCTCTACCTCCAAATGCTGCGTGATTTCCGGATTGGATAAAATTTCCTTGAGTACAATTGAAATGGTCTCTTGGGTGGAAGAAAAAGAACCATAGTCCTCGAGAAACACAGGAACGTGAAAATGGATTCTCCACTCTTTTTCCTTGGTATCGGGAAGAACGTCCAAAGCTTGTGGCAAGTCAGAATAGGAATTCAGTTTTCCGTCGTCCAATCGTGCGACGACTTGGTGAAGATAAGTCGACTCCGCAAAGGCTTGGAGCTTTTTGCCCAAGCTAAATTTACCGTTGGCAGATGGTGGAATCAGGACTTTCAGTGCTGCCGAGATCTGGATTTTACCGACACGAATGCCCGCTGACTCAAACTTGGCAAAAGTCTCAGCGGGCTCTTCGTACACGATGGCGAAGTGGCAGACATCGTAGCATACTTGGATATGGGTTTTGATCAAGTCTTCGGCCTCCCTTTCGGATATGCCGAGCTTTTGGGAAAGCTGGTGTTTTCCCTTCGGCAATAGCCAATTTTTGAAGAGCCAAATCATCTCGTCGGAATTCTCCAAGATTCCATCTGGCTCTGGCTCAATATCAAGGTGCAGCAGTTTGCCAGTATTCTTATGGATTTTTGCTAGCTCCTCCACGATCTCCAAGAGATGGGCTGTGGCTGTCTCCATGCCTGCCTTTAGCGCCTCCTTGGTCTTAAACCAATGCCGGTAGGAAATCGGAGAGGTAGATATTCCTCCTTGCATGCCCGGAGGCAAAAGTTGGGAGAGAATCTGAAAGGAACGAAGGGTGTAGTCTTTTCGCTCGACAGTGGTCCAATCAGGAAAGTGTACTTTTTCCTTTACGATCTGCCGATGAAAATCGCCGTAGGGAAACCCGTTTAGCGTAAAAACATAAGCATTGGTCTGACGGAGCCAAACTTGGAATTCTTTGAGCCTTTCCGGTTTTTCGAGTTCCAAAGAGGCTTGGTGGGAAAGCCTTAGTCCTATTCCAAAAGGGCCTTCGGCCTTGAGCCTCTGCCGCACTTCCGGAATGTAGATCTTGAGGTTTTGGAAGGTCGCATCCCAGCTTTCACCGGGATGTATATTGCTGCAGTAGCTGAGATGAAAGCCCTTGACGTCCATAGTTCGGGTTTAAAAAGTCAGGAAGTGATGAGGTCGGATTTTTCCTGAAAAGTTCGAAGCAAATCTACGGATTGATGGATCAAATCCTCATCCATCTCATGTACTTCTACGCCTTTTCCTAATTTCTCCAAGAGCATGATGGTCAGCTGCCCGCCCAGATGCTCCTGAAATTCCCTGAGGCCTTCAATCAGGCTTCCACCCTGCAGCTCTGGGGCAAAAAGGTCAAAGCCCAGCTTCTTCATTACCTTGACAATACGCGCGAAATCCTCCTCTGTGATCCTTCCTTGCAAGAAAGAATAGGCTGAATCCAGCGCAATGCCTATTGCCACGGCTTCTCCGTGGCGGACGCGGAAATTGCTAAGTTTCTCGAGCTTGTGGGCAGCCCAGTGTCCAAAGTCAAGGGGTCGGGACGATCCAAACTCAAAGGGGTCCTTTCCAGCGATATGGTTCATATGCATTTGGGCACTGCGGATGATATGAGCCTTCATCGGCTCCATTTCCCGCTTGGCAAGCGCATCGGCGTTTTTTTCCAACCACTCAAAAAAGCTCAGATCCTGGATCAAAGCCACTTTGACAGCCTCGGAGATCCCAGCTCTCCAATCCCTGTCTTCCAGTGTTTTCAGGAAATTAAAGTCGTTTAATACCGCGTTGGGGGGGGTAAAGGTACCGAGGTAGTTCTTTTTGCCGTAGGCGTTGATACTGTTTTTCACCCCAACGGCGGAGTCGTTTTGGGACAAAACGGTAGTCGGAATCCGAATCAGCCGGATACCTCGGTGTGAAATCGCAGCTGCAAAACCTACCATATCTAGCACGGCCCCGCCACCGATCACAGCGATGTACGAGTGCCGATCAATGCCATACAGATGCGTAGCCTCGACAATACTTTGATAGAGATCGGGATCGTTTTTGCAGGCTTCGCCGCCAAGGACGATCACGGGCTCCGCGGCGAGAGTAAATACGCTTTGGTGCTGAAAGGAATAATTCTTCAGCTCATCGACCAGTCCCGGATGGGTGTCCACCACGCCGCTGTCCACCACAAAGAGGACTTTGGGAATCCGCTCCCCCCGCAGGACATCCGCCAACATCGTGTTTTGGGGATCAAAAAGACCTTCGGTAAAGCACACCGGATATCGGAAGGGGACTGAAAAGGTCTGTTCAAGAATCGTATTCATGGGGATTCGTAAGGAATTATTTGGGCTATTGCCGTCTTGATAGACAATTTTGGATACAAATTGGTTTATTCCGCGTCAGGTTACGGCAAATTTTTTGGCTAACCAAAGAGAAACAGGAAGAAGCAGCAAAACGACCATTCCAATGGGCCAGCCCGAAAATGCCGACGCAATGGAGGCATTCACTATAATGAGCGAAATCACCGCCGCTTTGACTGACTTGCCAATGAACCTTGGCTCTTGGGTCTGGATTGCTTTTCCCAAAGGCGGTACTATCATATACGCAAGAAGGGCCAAAAAGGGCAGGACATGCAGATATCTAGGCCCTTGGATGTATGCCATCGCAAATATCGCAACAAAGATAAATCCATATATCAAGCCTCCAAAGTAGAGGGCTCTCCTGTTTTTGCCATGTACTTCCCCACGGCTGATCATCGTGATGGCGGCGACATAGATCAGAGGTATCAAGCCGATGATCCAAATCTTTTCCAAGACTTCAGGAGCTACGCTGACACCTAGCAGCAGATTTCCGCTGCGACAAAGCCCCATATTGATCGGACCGAGGATGCTTTGATGCTTACCCAAATAGTCATATAGTACCGCCAAAAGCGACACAATCGAAGCCAAACCAGCCGAAATCCAATTGACTTGGGCAGCACATACTACCCCGAACACCAGCAAGGCCGTGGACATAATCGTGGCATTGGATTTGGATACCCGACCGCTTGGAATAGGCCGCTCTGGTCGCTCGATGGCGTCCAGTTCTGCGTCCGCTACGTCATTGAACGCAACACCGCCAGCATACAATCCGATTGTACTCAATGAAAGCCAAAGCAGGTTCCACCAAAAATTTGAGTTTCCGTATATAAGATCTGTTATCAAATAATCTATTCCTCCAGCAACGGCAAAACCCGCCCAGATATCTGCGATCGCAGTGATCACGTTGGCAGGGCGGGTCAGCTGGAGGTAGGCAAAAAGTCCTCTCTTTCCCATCGATTAGTTTTCTACACGGTCGGCAGGCCCTTCCACTCGGGGTACCTGTCCGCCACGCAACACGGAGTTTCCTCCCAATTTTTTGGTTTGGTCGATGGGAGCAGCATTGAGCCAGTCGCTTTCATCCATCTGTCCGCTGAGTCCAAAGACCGTCAGTGCATTTTGGTAGGTAGTCATGCGGATATGCTCTTCCGGGATTCCCAACTTTCGCATCAGGTTGGCCGTCTTTGGCACAGCTAAGGGATCTGAAATGCCCCAATCCGCCGCGGAATTTACAATAATGCGTTCGGGGCCGTATTGCTTTACAATCTCCACCATGCGCTCGGAGCCCATTTTGGTATGTGGATAAATGGTGAAAGCCGCCCAGTAGCCTCTGTCAAGCACTTCCTTGACGGTTTCCTCGTTGTTGTGATCCACAACCACCCATCCAGGATCCATGCCGTGCTCGTCAGCCACATCCATGGAGCGGGTAGTTCCTTTCTTCTTGTCACGGTGGGGAGTGTGGATAAGTACAGGCAAATCAACTTCCTTGGCCAACTCCAACTGTAATCTGTAAAAGCGGTCTTCCGCCTCAGTCTGATCGTCATAGCCAATCTCGCCTATAGCCACTACACCCTCTTTCCCTGCATACAGCGGCAAGAGCTCCATCACCTGCTCAGCCAAAGGCACATTGTTGGCTTCCTTGGAGTTCAAACCCATGGTGCAGTAGTGTACGATGCCAAACTGGCTGGCTCGAAAACGCTCCCAACCTACCAAGGTGCTGAAGTAGTCTTTGAATGAGCCCACTTCCGTACGGGGCTGACCTAGCCAAAAGGCCGGTTCAATGGTCGCTACGATTCCCGCCTTGCGCATCGCCTCATAGTCGTCAGTGGTGCGGGACACTAGGTGGATATGGGGATCTATGTACATTTCCATTTTATTAGAATTATGAACTTTCAAAGTTAAGGGATTTGCCAAGACAGCTATACTAGTCTGTCCTGTCATCAGGAAAAGGATTAGGCACGCTTTTCCTGATAGTCGGCACCGATCCTTTCCCAGGTAATCTCTCCATATTCGATGGCCATTACTTCTTCGGATCGGGATTGGAGCAGTTGCTTTGCCTCCTCAGAGTTGCATTGGTACAAAGCTAACAGGCCAGCTTCCACTTCCATTTGGTCTTCGGATTTCAGGACTTTCTTCAAGTCCGCAAAGAAGCGTTCATTAAGATAAGGCACGACGAGCCGCCAAAGTTCTGGCATAACTGGTCTACCAGCTGCCCATCTTTCGTGGGCAAAATCCGATGCGATATCCGCCAAAGCTGCATTGCGGCGCTCATCCAGTTGCTGGATACGGTAAAGTGGCCGCTGCATAAAGATGGACTTCAGCACGAGTTGGTTCCAGTTAGCCTCGGGAAAATATTTCGGTGGAAAGGGATTGTTAAGCGCGATAGCGTCAAATATCAGAGTCATGTTGGTCCTGCATCCGTCAATTGCCCTTGGGAGCATCTCTTCCGGATAGGGCATGAGGGGCAAGGCGGCGTATAGGGACTGCTGCTCATACATGTCACCAGTCTCAAAGAGCTGGTTGATGACCGCCAGCCACTGTTTTTTTTCCTGTGGATAACTCAGCATCAGCACCGTACGGGCAGCCTGCAGTTCGTTCCAAAAAGCAGGTTCAAAGCCGCCCACAAGAGTTGTTGCCTTCTTTTTGTCGGCTTCGTTGAGCGTCAAAGTTTCTTTCTTGAAATATCTGGAGGCCTGCGAAAATGCCAAAAAAAACTTGGAGGGAGCCTTATCCAAACCAATTTTTTCCACTTGGATGCGCAGCCAATCCAGGGATTTTTGCGAAGCGCTTCTCCCCAAAATGTCCAGCAAAAATTCTTTCGGCTCAATTTGCAAACTCATTGTTTTACTACTTACTATACCAGCTTAAAGTAAATCCAAATCTCCCACAAAAGCCAAGCGTATTTAGACTGATTGGCATAAAACCAGCGTTTCCTGACCAAAATCAGGGTTGGATATCGCTAAAGGTTTGCTTTTTGGTTCACGGAGATTTTCGATAGTTTTAAAATGACCGATTTAAAGATGAAAACCAATCTCGAAAAAATGCTCGCCGGGGAGGTCTACGATACCCGCGACCCCGAACTTTTGATACTCTACCATCATGCCCGTAGGCTTACCCTAGAGTACAACAATTCAGACAGCACCGACAGGGAAAACCGGGACAGGATTTTGTCGGAATTGCTGGGCAGAAAGGGGGAAGGGGTTTGGATAGAGTCGCCATTTTACTGCGATTTCGGCAAAAACATAGAAATAGGCGAAAATACCTTTGTCAACGTCAACTGCATGTTTTTGGATGATAACCTGATCCGGATTGGTCGAAACGGGCTCATTGCACCGTACGTGCAGATTTTCACCGCAACCCATCCTCTCAAAGCTTCCGAGCGAATCTACATGGATGGCGAGAGTACACGCTACCACACGGCCACCAAACCAGTGATCATCGGTGACAACGTTTGGATCGGTGGCAATGCAGTGATCTGCCCCGGCGTGACGATTGGCAACAACGTCACCATTGGAGCGGGCTCGGTAGTCACCAAGGATATCCCCAACGACGTGCTCGCTTTTGGCAATCCCTGCAAAGTCATTAAGTCTCTGGAATAGGCATTTCCTCCAATACTCCACCAGCGGTTGGATTTTATACCCACGGGCTATTTAATTTGCTCCCCAAACTATCACTAGCTATGAAGAAATTCTACTTCTATGGCCTCGGATTGCTCCTGATGCTGGCGGGTACCGCCCAAGCACAGGATCCAGTAATCGAAGCTATTATCAAAGAAGCCAACGAAAACTCCCAGTTGGAGAATCTGGCTCACGAACTGCTCGACGGCATCGGCCCGAGATTGGTTGGCTCCCCGCAAATGCAGAAGGCGCACGACTGGGCAGTGCAGCAATATGGTACCTGGGGCATCGAAGCCCACAACGAAAAGTGGGGCGAGTGGAGAGGCTGGGAGAGAGGCATCACCCACATCGACATGGTCGCTCCTTGGACTCGCTCCCTTTCAGGAATGCAACTGGCTTGGAGTCCGGCCTCGCCAAAGGGCGGCGTGATAGGAGAAGTGGTTGTGTTGCCCGAGTTTGCCGACTCAGTCGCTTTCCAAAAATGGCTTCCTTCCGTCAAAGGCAAATATGTCATGATCTCGGCTCCCCAGCTCACAGGTCGCCCGGACTACAACTGGGAAAAATGGGCCACCGAGTCTTCTTTCGAAGCGATGAAAGAAGAGCGCTCAGAGATTGAAAAAGAATGGATGGAAAGAACCCAAAAAACAGGCAAAAACAGGAGCACATTGCCTATTGCTTTGGAAGAAGCGGGTGCGGCGGGGATTATCACCTCCTACTGGTCTAGGGCTTTTGGCGCAAACAAAATTTTTTCCGCCTCCACAAAGAAAGTCCCTACCGTCGACTTGTCACTTGAAGATTACGGTATGCTTTTCCGACTGGCTGAAAGTGGCAAAAAGCCACAAATCCACCTGAATGCACAATCGAAGGAGACTGGCGTGCAGCCAACCCAAAACACCATCGCTCAGATCAAAGGCACCGAAAAGCCTGAGGAGTACGTGATGCTATCCGCACACTTTGACTCTTGGGACGGCGGAACCGGCGCTACCGACAACGGTACCGGTACGATCCTGATGATGGAGGTGATGCGAATTCTAAAGAAGGTGTATCCAAATCCAAAAAGAACCATCCTCGTGGGGCATTGGGGTTCTGAAGAGCAGGGATTGAACGGCTCAAGAGCTTTCGTGGAAGACCATCCGGAAATGATGGAGAAAATCCAAGTGCTCTTCAACCAGGACAACGGAACAGGCCGCGTGGCTAACCTTTCCGGTCAGGGCTTTGTGGACAGCTACGAGTATCTCGGTCGCTGGATGAACAAAGTACCTCGGGAAATCACCAAAGACATCGAGACTTCCTTCCCAGGCAATCCTGGCGGCGGAGGTTCTGACTATGCTTCTTTTGTAGCAGCTGGCGTCCCTGCCTTCAACTTGAGCTCTCTCAGCTGGGACTATGGTACCCAAACTTGGCATACTAATATGGATACCTATGACAAGGTGGTATTTGAGGATGTGAAAAGTAATGCTATCCTAGCCGCAATCATGGTATACATGGCATGCGAGGAGGAAAACATGGTATCCCGTGAAGTGCGTGTGCCGCTTGACTTCCGCAGCGGCGAGCCGACCTCTTGGCCAACACCCCGCTCTCCAAACAGAAAAGGAGGGTTATAATTACCGCCTTTTTAAAACAAAAGGCTAGAAAGCTAAACAGATGTGTCCCCAAAAGTCAGACACTTATTTGGGGGCTAGTTCAAACTCTTTCTGGCCTTTTTCTTTTAAAGGTATTTTCATCTAATTACTCCAAATACCGCTTCGCCCATTCGATGAAATGTGGCCAATTTGGGCCGACCGTATGCCCTCCTTCATGTTGCCGAAATGCCAAATCCCCGTCCACCAATGTCTGGATCGGCGGAAACTCGGTGATGGCCAGTGGCTTTTTCCCGACGAGTTCGTAAACGGGCCCAGCCAAAACCGCCGCATCAAACATGCCCTTGCCATCTATCCATTGGCCTTCCACAGTCGGCGAGCCCACGGAGATAAACATCGGTCGCGGCGCGCAAAGCGCGATCAGTTCATGCGCGTCCACCGGCAAATCGTCGTGGCTTAACGGCCCAGCATATTTGATAAAATTAGGTGTAAACCAGTGGTATTCTCCAGAAGATGCCAGATTCTCCACCTGCTCTCCGAATTCGCGATGCAACAGCTTGGCTCCACCGGCACCCGAAGAGCCGATCAGACCCAAAGCAAATCTGGAATCGTAGGCCAGCGTGACTAGGGCTGCTTTGCCATATCTAGAAAGGCCCTCGATCGTTACTTTTTTTGCATTTACCTTGGGATCCTTTTCAAGCAAATCAAGAGCCCGACCTGCTCCCCAAGCCCAAGCTTTTAGCGTTCCCCAATCATCCAGTTTCCTTGGCTCTCCCTTGTTTACCAAACCTATGATTCCGGAGCGCAAACCCGCTCCGTTGTCCGCCTGGTAGCTGGTGGGTATGATCACGCCAAATCCCCAACCCTCCGCCAATACCTGTTCCTGCCAAGTCGGGCCGGAAGGGGCTGGTGGACGCTGCATCCCTGCAGGCCAAATCCACCCAAACTCCATCACCAGAGGAACCGATTTATCCACATTTTTGGGTACGGCGTAGTCGAAGTCAATCGCAACTGAAATGTCCGGAAACACTGAGTTATCCACAATACCTTTCATTTTTTTGTAGTTCGTCAAAATCCCCCCGATCAAAGAATCTTTTTCCCAAATCAGCTCCCATTTTACGGAAGGCAGGTTTTTAGGCGTTCTGCCGTACATTTCTCGATCAAAAAGCTCAAACAATTCAACTCGTCGCCTGCCCCAATCCTTTTTGTTTTTTACAGTTTTTCCATCTTCAAAAATCAGCTGGTCGGGCATGTTGACCAAATTCACTTTGCTCTCGTCAGAATTGGCTGCGTTGGGCGCCTGGGGATTGCCAGAGGGGCCGGCGCGGAGGGCATCGATGCCGAGCTTCTCCAACATAAGTTGGTGGTCTGCTTGGGTGAGGCGGTTCAGGCTATCTCGCTGAGCTTGATTGAGCTGGGCCTCGACATGCTGGGCAAGGAGAAAAAATAAGAGTATGGCGAAGTAAATTCTCATGATCCTTGGATTAAGTAATTAAAAGTTATCGAATTCCCGTAAAAAATAATGCCTCAATAACTGATCTTGACCGACCTAAAGTGTGCGGTGGACTCGGGACTTCCCTTGGCCACCAAACCCAGTCGAAAACCCATGCCCCATGGCACCAGGTGCCGTACGTCCTGTTCGCTACCGATTAACTCCATTTTTCCATCAATCAGCGTTTTGGCCTGTAGGCGATAGCCATCTTTGATTTCCAGGATCAAACCAATGGCTTCATCCTGAATTTCTTTACTGGAGATTTCCCTTCGCTTTCGATCAGTACTTTCCCAGAGCACGAGGCGGTTTCCCTTGACCGAAACGCCAATTCCCGCCACTGGGGCGCCAAAACCATTATTTGCGCCGCCGATTAGCGCCAAGCCTGCTTCGGCCTGTGGGTCGGGTATGACGGTCACTTCGTATCGATAGTCCAGGGACTTGGTGCCTTGGACAAGCAAGGTCCCCAGTTCCTCGTTCTCTTCGGATGCTTGGAGGTGCAGGCCCTTTTCGTCGGTGCTATAGTCGATCTTCTGTGTCACGCGCCACTGCCAAATCGGATCCAAGCCTTTGGAGAAATCATCTTCAAAGTCCAGGGAACTCAGCTTGCGGTCATAGGCTGCCTCATCGGGGAGAATAGGCCAAAGGTCCTCTGTCCAGTGCATTTTTTCCAAGACTCCCTGTCGTCCAACATAGACACTTCCCTCTGTATTGTAGGCATGGTAGAGGAGGAAAAACTCGCCGTCCTCTTCGATCACCGTGCCGTGTCCGGGACATTTCCAGCTTGCATTGTCTACTTGGATGGGGTTTTGGCCAAACTTTTCCCAAGGACCGAGCAGCGCTTTGCTTCTCGCCACACCCGTGACGTAGTCGCAGTCAATTTCACAGCAACCTCGAGCGGAATAGGTCGCATAGAAGTAGCCATTTTTGCGGAAAATGGCCACTCCTTCGACCAGTCCCCCTTCCCAAGGCTGATCGTTTTCAAAGAGCTTTGTCTTGTCACCGATGAGCTGGGTGCGGTCCTCATTGATCTCCTGTGCCCATATCGGCGTTTTCTGTCCACGCGAGTTGCCATCTTCTTTCCAGAGCAGGAAGAGCTTTCCGTGTTCATCCCTTGTCTCAAATGCATCGATAGAGCCGAGCTCTTGGGCTACCAAAGGCCCATGGTCACGAAACTTCCCAATCGGCGAATCCGCACTCGCCACGGCTACACTCAGGCGATTGGTGTTTTTGTCCCGGGCTGTGTAGTAGGCGTAGAGCTTTCCTTGCTTCTCATCGTAGGATAGTTCGGGTGCCCAAAAGTTGTTTTTTGCCCAAGCTGGAGCTCCTTCGGGAAAAACATAATTCACTACCTCCCAGTTGATCATATCTTTCGACTGGAAAATGGGGAAGAGCGGTGCCCATTCGTTGGAGGTGGCAGAAGCGTAGTAAAATTCGCCAACCTTGATCAACGTGGGATCGGGTCGGTCTCCCGCTAATACTGGATTTAGTAGGCCTGGCTGTTGAGCATACACCGACCTGAGAAAAAAGGAAAAACAAATAATCGCAGAGAGAAGAAATCGGGTCATTTTTTGGGTATTGTTTAGTATTCGATTTGATATAAACTATCGTCCAAAAACCGGGGCGGCTGTGCTACCTGATCCCGGTACTTGATCGGCGACCGAGGGCCAACCCTCAGTCCAGATCAGCGGATCCAAAAAAAGTGCTCGCCGGTTGGTTCCGTTGGCGAGTTTCGGTTTGGAGAGGTACATGCCGTGATACATTAGCCAATCCTGACCTTGGTCGTCCGTGATAACTTCAGCATTGTGGCCCGGCCCCGCTACGCCGTGTTTGCCAGGACTTCCTTTCAAAACCAGAGATCCGGATTTTCCATCCAAAAGCTCGGCTCCCGATTTATCCACATAGGGTCCTGCCAGCTTTTCAGCCCTTCCTACCAGGATGCGGTAGGTGGAGTTTGCGCCTTCGCAGCAGGTCCCAGCAGAGCCGAAGAGATAATAAAATCCGTGCCTCTTGTAGATACAAGCAGCTTCGAGGTGATTTCCTGCAATTTGGACTTTATCACCGACGACCTTTTTCCCATCTGGAGAAAGCTCGGTCAAAAATAGGCCGTGAAAACTTCCCCAAACCAAATACTTTTTCCCATTTTCTTCCAAATAGAAGGGATCGATTGAGTTTTTCACACCGATCTCCTCCGAAAAAAACACCGCTCCCTGATCCACAAAAGGACCCTCAGGCGAGGCTGATTTCGCCAGCCCGATTCCCGGATTAGGATCGCCCCAAGTCGAAAAGGAATAGTACATCCAAAATTCCTCCTCGACCTGCGTCACGTCCGGCGCCCAAATACCCCCCTTCGGCTTCCAATCCGGCTTCTTGTCAAAAGCGTCCCGCCGATACTCCCAATGAACCAAATCTTTGGATTTCAAAACAGAGACCAGATGGTAGCCACCTTCCTCTCCCCAATTGTCCTCTGTGCCATAGGCGTAAAAGCTATCGTCCACACGGATCACGCTGGGATCTGCCAAGACCGGCTCAAAAACGGGATTCCGGTAAAAGGTCGTATCCGAGGAATTCGGGTCATCCGTTTGGGCAAAAGGCTCTCTTGCAAAAGAGAGGACAAAGACGCAATAGGCAAACCAAGCAAAAAGGTGCATTTGAAAGGGTTTATGTCAAAAGTCGAGCGAAGCTTTCGCGGTAATTTAAAAAACCGAGGGGACTTTTTCGGATTACCAATCCAACAATGGTATCTTTTATTCGCAAACTCTCCCTTCATGCCATGTACATCCACCGGCCTATACTACTGTTGATCTTTTTTCTCATTTCTGTTTCCCCAACATTTTCGCAGGAAAAAATCCTTCAGAATGCCCTGAGCCAAGCCGAGTCAAACGGATTTTCGGGGGTGGTTTTGGTAGCTGAGAACGGGGAAATCCTTCTGGAAAAAGCCATTGGCTACCGCTCTTTTGAAGAAAAGGTTCCGCTGCAAAACCGCGATATCTTCGAGCTTGCCTCCGTATCCAAGCAGTTCACCGCCATGTTGATAATGATCTGTAAGGAAAAAGGACTGCTGGACTTCGACGATCCGGTGGAAAAGTATCTCGAAATCCCCTACGCAGGCATCACTATCCGCCATCTGCTCACCCACACCAGCGGCCTGCCCGACTATCAGGCCATCATGGACGAGCATTGGGACAAAAGCAAGGTCGCCGGTAATCCCGAAATCCTGGAATACCTCATCCGTTATGCGCCACCAAAGCTATTTGAGCCCGGTGAAATGTACCAATACAGCAATACTGGCTACGTTTTATTGGGAAGCATCGTGGAAAAAGCAAGCGGCAAGGACTTCGTAGAGCTAGCAAGAGCATGGATTTTCAAGCCGCTGAAAATGGAGTCGACCGATATCCGAAGCTTGGAGGAGAAAGTGTCCGTTGTCAACTTCGCCGCAGGACATCTCAAAGACAGTCTGGGGAATTATGTCAACGCAAACAAGTTTCATGACTCGGACTACACCATCTGGCTGGGAAACAGAAAAGGCCCCGGCCGAGTCAGTAGCAATGCCGAAGACCTGCTGAAATGGGATCAGGCGCTCTATTCTCAAAAGTTGGTGAAAAAGGCTACGCTGGATGAGGCGATGGCGCCTTTTATCCTAAATGATAACCGGCGCAGCTACTATGGGTTTGGCTGGGAGATCGACCCCAAAAGCCCTTTCGGCAAGATGGTGCTTCATACCGGTGACAATCCTGGGTACAAAACCATCATCGTGCGCTTCATCGAAGACAACAAGACCGTTATCGTGCTAAACAACAACTATCATCCCGATCAGATGCGGATCGTCGAGGCGGCGACATTGGCATTGGGAAAGTGGTGAGAAGTAGGGAAGCCCGAAAAGGAAAAGACACCGCACTTGACTAATACTAGCCGAAACGAAATAGCTCTTGCGGGAGGAGTGTGTCAAAGCGACTGAAGAACCGCTATGGCTTTTTCCCGTCGCGCATTACGGTCGCCTGAAACGACTGCATAGAGAAGGCCGCTCACTTTTGCCAGATTCAGGTATTTTTCGAAGAAATACTGGCGCATCTCCAGCTCCGGATATTCCCTCATTGGGTCGGGTGTCCAGGGCAAATCGGTGTCCGTCAGCAAAATCAAATCATACTTCCGCTCCGCCATTTGATCCAAAACCCAAGGATCCGTCTTTCCAAACCTATGCTCCGACCAGATGTGGATCACCCTTAGATCGGTGTCGACAAAAAGAAATTTCTCGGCCTTTTCGGCAAGCAAATCCTCAGAGGCCACTTGTCCTCTTCCAATCTCCGAAAGATCCTCGTATCGGTAAGGCCGCTCGATTTTTTCCAGATATTCCCTGGCAAACTCCGGCACCCAAGGTTCGCCAAAATGCTTGGCCAAGTCCTCTGCCAGTGTACTCTTGCCGGTCGATTCCGGCCCAAGGATAAGGATGCGTTTAGGATTGGACATGGGTTTTGGCAGATTTGATCCACGCGATCAGTCCGAGAGTGGCGAGGATGGTAAAAACAAGATACTGGAAGGACGTGAGCAACAAGCCCTTGTAAAAATAAAGGGGTATCGCCACTAGGTCAGTCAGCAGCCAAAAGTACCAGTTTTCGACTTTCTTTTTGGCCATCAGCCACATGCCCACAAAGGCGGAAGCTGTGGTGAAGGAATCCCAGTAGGACACATCACTATCGGTGAAATTTGCCAAAACCTGGGAAAGTACGGCGTAGGAAACTGCAAATAGAATCGCCGAGTAAATCCATCCCTTACCGGATAGCCAGGTCACGGGAAGTTTGGCTTGATCTTCTTTGGGATGAATCCAGACATACCACCCGTAGATTGACATACCAAAATAGTAGGCATTGATGCCCATGTCGGCGTAGAGCTTATATTCAAAGCATATCCAAACGTAGATCGAAGTAGAAATCAAGCCTGTCGGATAGACCCAAATATGCTCGCGCATGGAGTAGAAAACCGAGGCAATCCCAAAAAAAGCGGCGATTCCCTCCAGCCAAGTCATATTGCGCAGCCCTTCGGCCAGTCCGTCCAGAAGAAATTGGAAATCCATGGCCCGAATTAGCGAAATTTTGGGTCAACTCAAGAAAGGTTCGTAATAAAGATCCGCTGGGGGAAATTCTCTTTTCCCCCCAAAAATCAACGGGGTAGTTGAGTCAAAGGGGAACCATCTCGAGCCTTGGTCGCAAAACTAGCTGGTATTGCCGCTGATGGTGTTCTGGTCACATAGACTGCAAAAAGAGAATTTGATACAAATGTCCCATGATTTGGCTGCAGAGGTAAGGGAAATTCCGCTTCGATACCTCCGTAGATATACCCCACCAAAACTCTACTTCCTTCCGGGAAATTATTGAGCTGCAATACTCCATTGTCAAAAGCCTGTCCATTTGCACTCAAAGCCGGATTTTTGATAAATGGAATGCTGGTGCCCAAGAGTCGGTTGTTTTGTATAGGTTCCGGTAGAATGAATTCCTCATAATTCCCATTGGAAGATCTCTGGAAGGTGCTGACATCCGACACAAAGGGAAATCCGTCATTTCTCCCCTGAACCGTCACAGTATCAAAAGCTGCCTTTTGGGCGGGAGTTTGGTGATAATAATAGGCGCTGATTCCCCCAAATAAGGTATGATAGACGGATGTATCCTCTTCCGAAGCGTAGTAGATCGGAATTACGGGACATTCGTACTGGCTAAATCTCTGATGAACAGTAGAGTCCATGCTCACCGATCCGGGTCCTGAAATATAGATGGGATAATCATACGCGCCAATTATCCCTGGCTTGAACACACCTCCCAAAGCCATAATGATTGGCAAACTTGTTTTGGGGTCCACACTTTCAAAAATGTTTCCATCTCGCCGGTGAAATGGTTGGTCTGCTCCTGAATTGGTCCCTGCTCCGTAAACAGATATTTTTAGAGTTTGGGGATCAAGCCGAAATGTCCTGAATTGATTGGAATATTCTTGGGTAAAATCCGATCCTCCAAACGCCCGGTATTGTCCGTCAAATCGCTGTCCAAAAACCAGGTAAAAACTCCCGTTGAGCATCAATAATTCGCCCCCTGTAATGGCCAACCGATCATCGTTGCCGATACTCATCAGGGACTGAATTGTCTGAGCATTTGCTCCGCTTTTAATGGCGTTTGCCAAGTCCTCCAAATGAAAACGGATGACTGTTCCAAAGGTCTTCATGTTACTTCCATCTGATTTCCAACCATAGCCGCCCACCACATACATTTGACGGGTACTTTCATCCAGATAGGATTGAAGGTTAGTGGACTGAAGGGGAGCGGAATAATCCCCGCTCAACTGATTGACATCAAATGACCATTGGTCGCCTGAGTTAGGGTCGATGACAAACAAAAAATTATTTGCGCTGTCTTTTACAAAGTTTATTCCTGGAGCGCCATTAAAGGTATGAAGCCCCTGTCTCCTCCCCCCGGCGACTAATAACTGTCCATCCTGGGTGACCGCACTGACGTAAGACTGCAGCCTAGGCAAATCCGGTTTTCCGGTAAAGGTTTTCTCTTCAAATTCAATAGTGAAAGGAAGAGCCCCTGCAACGGCGTTTGAATCCAATAGCACTGCAAGATTCTCACTTTGAATTTCTTTTTCAGAATCTGAATTTTCCCTTGGTGAGCAGCTGGAAAATAGAGCCATTCCCAATCCAAGCGATAGAATAAAGGCTAGAAAATTTTTCATGAGGTAGGAGGGACGATGGGTGTTTGGATCAAATTTTTGATATAATGAAAAAGGGTCATCTGCTTGGCGGGAGAAAGATCTCTGGTGACTGGCATGTATCTGGGATCGGTAATATCCCGGGACAAATAAAATCCTATAGCACCTCGTTCAATCCCCAAGGGTCCATTTGGAGGGGGAACTTGATAAGCCTGCCAGGGTGGATTGAGCGCAAAAGTCTGAAAGGTGGGGAAATCGCTAAAATTGATCTTTTTGTTCATCCCCGGAAACAGTTTGACATACCCAGCCAAAATCTCCTGAACGTCCTCCCAGGTTGGGTTTTCATTTACCTGGTAGTCCGACCAAGCCAAACAGGAGATTATAGAACTTTGGGAAGGGGAAATGGGTACAGGCTCAGCTGGATCATATAGATTGATGAAGTAGAGTTGTCCATCCAAGAGTGGAGTTCTAAAACCAGGATCTTTGAGAATTTCGATGGTCACTGTCGCATACCCATTGCTATCCGTGGGAGAAATACTGGCAGAAATAGCACCAATAGCTTGCGGGGTATTTCCGGGATTGCTTGGTGGCACTGTGGCTCCGGGTGTATCCCCGTGGACACTGATGATGTCCAGTTTCAGCTGTTTTCCAGACAATGGTTTGCACATTTTACTGACAAAAACCTTGGTGGTGGCGGTTGTCCCGGGAGTACCTGAGATCCGAATAGGCCTAACCTCTACCTCAACATTTGTTTGGTCGACATTTTCACTGAAAACCAAAGAGGGACCAATGTCCGTCCTTGACATGGTCAGCTGAATTTGTGAATTCTTAGCCAAAGCCAATTGCTCATCTGTCAAGGGGATCTCCACGATATGAGAATATAGGTTGTAACAGAATTCCGAATAATCAACATTCCCCAGGGATACTTTATCTCCTTGTTCGGGTACAATCCAGGCAGTCAAATTTCCCAAATCCACAGGTGCTCCTCCTGCATTTTGTCTGCAAATGCCATTGGCCAAATCCAGAATCAGAAGTTTTCTGGAAAAATCAACGACAAACTGGACGTTGTTAAACATGGGCCAGTTCCAGGGATTGGATTTGTCCTGAGCTCTTCCCCACATCCATCTTGCTCCGGCATTGTATCTGGGTTCATTACCGAGGACAGGTCCCAGGGAACCTGTTATTCTCCCTGTTTGGTAATTTTTATCCTCGGGAACATTTCGATAGCCATCTACCACAAACCTCATAGAGATCAGGTAGTTCCCGTCCTCTAAAGCAGTCCTTTCCCTAAGCTGCTGGAGAATCGGTGAAGTCGAATCTTCCGGCCAAGAACCTTGAGGGATTCTGATGACCGACTGAAAAATCCCGCAAGCATTCATATCTCCGCCGAAACTATCCATCAGGTAATCTGAGTCCTGCCAGCTGCGGGTAGCCAATACAGACACCCACCAGAGCTGGTTGAGCACGGCAGGATCCACTACTCCGGTCAGACTAACAGTAGACGAAATCGGAATACTGACCTGCATGCCGTAAATGGTCGGAACCCCTTGTTGATAGACATCCAGATCTGCGATTTTGGCAGGAGAGGGAGTATTTGTAGTCATGAATGGCATATTGACTATCGGGTCAGCCACCTCTCCGTTTTGCCCAATGGTAGAAACTACGGTACAATTCTCCAATTTAAACTGGTGCAATCCGTCCGGATTTTGCCAGGGTGATGGAGGGTCGTCACTCACAATGTAATGGGTGGGGTCGTTGTTAACAGTGGAAGGATCCGTGAAAAACCTCCCGTAAAAATTGATTCTGGGATAACTGAGATAGCTCATTATTTATGGGTTTTTGGTTTACAAAACTTCAATCTTTCTACCCAAGCATTTCTGAGCTTGGGGTCATTTCAATGGCTCCACAAAGTACATTTCCACTTGCCCCTTGTTTTTTACTTCTATCTTTCCCCTGGGAATAAATCTGAACCGATCCTCAATCAGCCGATAGGTATCGCCACTGATGTTTATTTTCCCGGCTTGGCCGCTGGTTTCCATTCTGGAGGCGATATTGACGGTATCACCCCAGATATCGTAGGCAAACTTTTTGATCCCCACAATCCCCGCGATCACCGGCCCAGAGTGGATTCCTATCCTCATGGAGATATCGGGGGCGCCTGAACTTCGTTTTTCGGTTTGATTTTTTCGGATGAATTCGTTGATCTCAAAAGCGGCCAAAATGATGTTTGACACGTCAAACTCCTGATTTTGATTCAATCCTCCAGCACACATGTAACTATCCCCGATCGTCTTGATTTTTTCCAAGCCGTACTTATCCATTATCCGGTCAAACTCGCAGTAGAAATAGTTCAATTCAGCCACCAAATCCTCCGCGGAAAGTTGCTCTCCGATTTGTGAAAAATTGACAATATCCGTGAACATCACGCTGACATTGGTGAAATGTCGCGCTTTAAACTGTCCCTGATCAATCAACTCTCTGGCTACGTCAGGGGGAAGAATATTCAAGAGGAGCTTATCTGCCTTTTCCTTTTCCTCATGAAGCTGCTTGGTTCGAAGTCTGACTTTATCCTCCATGTTCTGGTAGAGCAGGGCATTTTCTAGAGAGATGGCCATTTGACTGGATAAAATATTTATCAGATCGAGTCTTTCTTTGGTAAATGCTCCCTCGATCAGGTTGTTTTCCAGATAGATGATTCCTGTGACTTCTCCTTTTTTGACCAGAGGAACGCACAAGATGGATTTCAATGCTTCCTTTTGGATGTAAGGATCCCGAGAAAATCTGGCGTCTTTGCTGGCATTGTCCAAAATGATGTTTTCTTTGGTTTTGGCCACAAAATGAATTACCTCTTTAGACAGTTCGGTGAAATACATCAGCGGGAGATTGTTAAACAGCTTCGGCTCCGGATCTTTGGTACAGGATTCTGATTGTACGAGTAGGTCTTGCCCATTTTTGAATAGAAACACCATCCGTTGAGCGCCGGCATTTTCTATGATGATCTTCATCAGCGTTCTGAGAAGATCTTTTAGCCGGATTTCTTGGGAAATGGCCTGCGTCGACTTCATTACCGATCTCAGATCCAGTTCTTGGGTAGAAAGATCCCGTTTGGATTTGTCTCCGGCATGCATACTCGTTCCGAATTTGAGCTCTTTCGGAGAAAAATCACCGAACGATCTTTTAGATCCCATCAGATCGACTATTCCATCGGCTCCCAATAAATCATATTGGTATTCTGCATCATTGAGGTGAATGGCCGCCATTTTCTTTTGCCCCGATTCCAGAAACACCTCAAAAAGCCTTCGGTTTGCCAGTGCCTGAATCTGCAGATAATGATACTGTTCTGCAGCCTCCAAGGCTTTGTAATAATGTGATTGGGCCAGATCGGTCCTACCCTTTGTTTTGTTCAGTTCAGCCTCGAGCAGGTGATATTTATGTTCGAAATTATCCGGACAGTGCAGAGAGTAGGTTGTGAATTTCCGGACTATCCCCCGGAGTTTTCTGCTGGCCTTCAACTTTTCCAAACCAGTCAAATCCGGAATTCTGGCAGCCAAAATCAGCCCCTGATAAAAATAATGCTCGGCTGTATGAAGCATCCCCGGGGAATCTTTGAGATAAGTCTCGGAAACCAAAGCTATCTCCTGTGCTTTTTCATATTGCTCCCAGAGATACAGCGTCTGCATCTTGTTGATAAAATAGAAATGCGCAAAGTGCCTGGAATTGAAATGAGCTAATTTGTCCAAGTACTCGTCTTCTTTGAATTTCCCGTCAGTGAAGCTTGATATATCTTCTGTCTGCCCTTTTAGATTATTGATCGCTTGAACTACAGCGTTCTGGGTAAGGATTCCTTCCTCGGACTGGATTCTCCGTAAATAATCCAGGAAAGACTTGCTGGTTTCCATGACCGTCTCAAACGGAACTCCTCGCATAAATTGACTCTGAAGAGTGGCGCAAATCGCACAGCTGGCGTGAAACTGATCTCCAGCTTCCAGTCCCGCCTCATAGGCTGTCTGCCAATTTTGCTCCATTTTCAAGGCAGGTCGCCGCCATGGGATGGAAAAGTAACCCGTTACAAAATAGGCTTCCGCTCTTCCGCCGTAATCATGGTATTTTTCAATCAGTTCCAAGATCAGCTTTCCAAACTTGTAACCGGTGGTCCTGAATCCCAAAATCCCACTGTGAAAGACCGAACCGAATCCAAGATATCCCACAAATGCCCCGGAGGTATTGCCATGCTTCAGACAAAGATTCACAATGACCGCACAAAGCAAAACGCAGAGTTCGGGCCGTATCTGAAAAGCTGACTGTCCCGCAGCAGCCATGACCAAAATGGCTGTTTTGAGTTTTTCATCCCGCATTTCTGGCAAGTCAATCAATTGATTTACCTCCCTTCGCCCCTTGAAAACCTTGTACTTTGCGAACTCAATCAACAACGCCGGAGCTGAAAACCTTTCCGGAATTGCCACTCCCAAATCCGCGGAGGCTTCCCGACACGCCTGATAGGCTGCCTCGAAGTTTCGGATATTGTTGTAATACTGGATTTTGCGGATCATTACCCTAGCTTTTTCCAGGACGTTGTTGGAAAACTGGAGAGCTTTGTCAAAGTATTCCTCGACAGATTGATTGTTCCCTGTCAAATGTTCCGCTTCCGCCCGATAGAGGTAGAGGTCTTTTAAAATACTCCCGTCCATCTCCAGGTGGCCTTCTTCGATCAAATCCATCCCAGATTTGATGTAATTCAGAAAGGATTCGTAGGCATTGGCATTTTTTGAGCGGATTCCAGCCGCAAGATTGAGACGTACAAGCCGCTTGAGTGTCTCTTGGTTTTGGATCAGGCTTTGGGCAAAATTGAAATGATCTGTGACGGTGTAGATAAAGTCTGTATGCCCTATCTCTCCCAATTTGGAAGAAATGCTTTCTGCGATGGCCAGGCGAATTTGCTTTTTTTCCCGATCGGGAAGCATTCCCAAGGCGGCTTGTTGAATTTTGTCATGTTGAAAAATAAAATCTCCCTCACCGAATCGTTCGCGGCTCTTGAGATTTTCGATGATACAAAGCTTTTCGGCCAGTTTGAGCTGCATTTCCAGCTCTGCTTCCGGTATTTCCAACAAAACACTCAGGATTTCGATCGAAAAAACTGTTCCGACACAGGAGGCAAATTTTAGAGTAGTCTGAACTTCCGCTGGCAGCCGGTGAAACAATTCGGCCATCAGCTCCACGACATTGTCGCTGATTTTCACTTCTAGAGCCTTTTTGGCATGATAGGTCCAGTGATGGGTCGCGGGAGATAGGTAAATGGCCCCGTTTTCAAATAGAGTCAACAGGCATTGTCGGATAAAGAAGGGATTGCCCAAAGTCTTTCGAAAAACTATCTCCGCCAATTCTGCGCTCTGAGATAGGGAAATCCCCAAAGAATCCCCGATAATCTGCTCGACCGAAGTCAGCGGAAGTGGCTGAAGGTCTATCTCCGTAATCCTGAGATCATGGTTTTTCAACCTATCCTTCATCAGCATCATCGGATGGGAAGGGGAGACTTCATTTTCCCGGTAGGCACAAATCACCAGAAGATGACTCAACCCTGGATCTTCTAGCGTGGTCTCCAGCCATCTTCTGGTGGTGGTGTCCAACCACTGCAAATCATCCAAGAAAATGCAAAGAGGATGATCTTTTCTCGCAAATGCCCTGACAAAACTGTTGAAAACCTGATCGAATCGATTCTTTGATTCTGCTATTGGCAATGGGGGTATCTTTGGCTGGGGGCCGATTAGCCGCTCTAATTCGGGCATGATTTCCAAAATCAGTTGCCCGGAACTCCCAATAGCCTTCATCACCAAGGTTCTCCAATAATCCTGCTGCTCTTCGCTGAGCATCAACACCTGACTCACCAGATCATTCAGCGCCAACAAGAGCGAACTAAGGGGTGGGTTCTTGCGGTATTGCTCGAATTTTCCCGACACAAAAAATCCTCCAGTCGAATCTAAATGTTTTTGAAACTCCCGTACAAAGCTCGACTTGCCCACACCGGAATATCCGCTCACCAAGACCAATTCTGCTTTGCCTTCGCGTGTCCGCTGAAAGACCTCCCCCATTTTTTCGAGCTCTTCCTCACGCCCGTACAGCTTTGAAGAAATCTGAAACTGATCCAAATGATCTTGACTTGCCAGTGGAAACGGAGTTATCCTCTGATGGGAATGATACTCTTGTTGGCAAATTTGGAGATCATGGAGCAGTCCCGAGCAGCTTTGGTATCGGTCTTCGGTGTTTTTCTGAAGCAGTTTGAGAATGATTCGGTCGAGGATTTCCGGGATATCTGGCCGGAGTCTTTTTGGAGATTCGGGCAATATTGCCAGATGCGCGTGCATCAATTCCAAAGGGTCCTGAAGCTGGAAAACCGGCCTTCCAAGGAGCATTTCAAAATATATTGCCCCTAGGGAATACAGATCCGACCGATGGTCGATAGGCCTGTTCATTCTGCCGGTTTGCTCTGGAGAAAGGTAATGAAGCTCCAATTCCAAGGCTTCGCTCACATTGGAAAAATTTAGATCCCGCCCTCGCTCTATCGCATATTCAAACCCCCATACCTTGACCTCCCCATTTCCTTGGATCAGAATATTGGCCGGATTTAGATTCTTATGGATGATATTTTTGCTGTGCAGATATAATACCGCCTGCGTGATGCCAATCGCAATGGCCAAAAACTCACCAATCGGCAGGGGGCCTTTTTTCAGATGGATTTTTAAGGAAACACCGCTAACTCCCTCATTGACCAACACGGGAAGATTTTCATGACTTTCCAGGCTCAGCGGTTGGATAATATTGGGATGAGAGAGCTTCGACAAAATCGAAAACTCGTGCTTCATATGATTTAAATCCCTAAAACTGGGATAAGGAGAGCGGAAGGTTTGAATGGTGACGGGTTGAGAATCCTCCAGTCTGTTTGCCTGATAGACAATATACCTGGAGCTCTCCCGCACCTTGGAAATCATACGGTAAGTCGAAATGGGCATTTAAAAATGACTAAGTGATAACCTTCTAAAAATTTTCAGATTCTAATAGAATTTTGAAAATCAGCTCTTTAAAATACAAATTTTATTCGTTTAGTATAACATTTCTGCGACTTATAAATCTTTCTTTTGTTAAGCTGGCTAAAACTCAACCAAGAGAAGTAAAAATCCCAGCAAGCATGTAGAGCGGCTGTCACTTTCCTGCTTTTTCACCACTCACTTTGTATCTTTGTCCCCTATGACTTTGAGCAAATCGAAAGCCTCCCAAGACTTGGACTCCCTGGATCCCAAAGAATTCATCATCATCAAAAACGCCCGTGTCAACAACCTCAAGAGCTTGAGCGTGGCAATTCCCAGAAATCAGTTTGTGGTGGTCACGGGGCTCTCGGGCTCGGGTAAGTCTTCCTTGGCGTTTGATACGCTCTTTGCAGAAGGGCAGCGGATGTACGTGGAAAGCTTGAGTTCCTATGCACGGCAGTTTCTCGGCAGGATGGAAAAGCCCGACGTCGAATACATCAAAGGCGTCGCCCCAGCCATCGCCATCCAGCAAAAAGTCAGCACCAAAAATCCCCGCTCCACCGTAGGCACCACAACTGAAATCTATGACTACCTGAAGCTACTCTTTGCGCGGGTGGGCAAGACCTTTTCGCCCATCTCTGGCAAGGAAGTGAAGCACCACACGGTCACAGACATCGTGGATTACATTCTTTCATTTGACGACGGCGCCAAGGTCATGATCTCCTGCCCCCTCCAAGTGGCAAGAGGACGCAAGATAGAGCAGGAGCTGGAGCTTTTGCTGCAAAAAGGTTTTACACGGATTCTGATTGACGGGGAGGTGTTCTTTGTCGAGGACCTTTTGAGAGAAAAGAAGGTAAAAAAAGGGGAATATGAAATCCTGATCGACCGGGCTTCGGTCATCAAAGACGACGAAGACAACCAGTTTAGGATTGCCGATTCGGTGCAAACGGCACTTTTCGAAGGCCATGGAGACTGTAAGATTACTGTTCCAGACATAGAGACTCGTACTTTTTCAGACCGCTTCGAACTGGACGGGATGAGCTTCGAACTGCCTTCGGTCAACTTTTTCTCTTTCAACAATCCCTACGGAGCCTGCAAGCGCTGCGAAGGTTTTGGCAATGTCCTGGGCATCGACCGAGACTTGGTCATTCCAGACAAAGACCTTTCGGTCTACGAAGGAGCAATTGCCCCTTGGCGGGGTGAAAGCGGCAAAAACTGGCTAGAACCGCTACTGAAAAAAGGAATCGAGTTTGATTTTCCCATCCACAGATCCTACCACGAACTCACCGAGAAACAGCAGGAATTGCTCTGGGCAGGAAATAAATACTTCAGAGGCTTGGATGCTTTTTTCGAAGACTTGGAAAGCAAAACCTACAAGATCCAGTACCGCGTCATGCTTTCGCGATTCCGTGGCCGCACCGTCTGTCCGGATTGCCGGGGAACGCGCCTCAGAAAGGATGCTTCATATGTGAAAATCGCAGGAAAATCCATCACCGACTTGGTGTTGATGCCGATTGACGAAGCCTTGGCTTTTTTTCAAAAGCTCGATCTTCCAGAGCATGACGCCAAAGTCGCTAACCGATTGCTCAAGGAAATCATTAGCCGCCTGGAATTCATGGATCAGGTGGGGCTTGGCTACCTGACCTTAAATCGCCTGAGCTCGACGCTCTCCGGCGGAGAATACCAGCGGATCCGACTGGCGACCTCGCTGGGTTCAGCGCTGGTAGGATCCATGTACATTCTCGACGAACCCAGCATCGGTCTGCATCCCAGAGATACGGACCGCTTGGTGGGTGTTTTGAAATCCCTCAAAAACCTAGGCAATACGGTCATTGTGGTGGAGCATGAAGACAAAGTGATGAAAGCCTCGGACCAGATCATCGACATTGGGCCTGATGCGGGAGTTCATGGGGGAGAGCTTCTTTTTCAGGGAAAAATCGAAGACCTGATCACCTCCGGAAATACCTATACCGCCAAATACCTGCGCGGGGAGGAGAAGATCTTCGAGAAATCCGGCAACCGCAAGTGGAAGGATTCCATCACGGTGAAGGGCGCCCGGGAAAACAACCTCAAGAACCTCACCGTCCAGTTTCCGCTCAATACGCTTACCTGCGTGACAGGGGTTTCCGGCTCCGGAAAGTCCACTTTGATCAAAAAAGTGCTTTATCCGGCTCTGGGCAAAATGCTCGGGACGGTGATCGACGAAGGCGGAAAATACGATCGAATCGAAGGCGACTACAAGCGTATCACACAAGTGGAATTTGTCGACCAAGACCCAATCGGCAAGTCTTCCCGGTCAAATCCAGTGACTTATGTGAAAGCGTATGACGCTATCCGTACGCTCTTTTCCGAGCAGCCGCTCAGCAAGCAGCGTGGCTACAAGCCTGCCTTTTTCTCCTTCAATGTAGACGGAGGGCGCTGCGAAGCCTGCCAAGGCGAGGGCACCACGACAGTGGAGATGCAGTTCATGGCGGACATCCATCTAACCTGCGAGTCTTGCAAGGGCAAGCGCTTCAAGAATGAGATCCTGGAGGTCAAATACAAGGACAAGGATATCTCCGAAGTCTTGGACATGACGATCGATGAAGCCTTGGAATTTTTCAAGGGAAAAACCCAGATCATCAACCGACTCCAGCCTTTACAGGAAGTAGGCTTGGGCTATATCGGCATGGGCCAAAGTTCCAATACTCTCTCGGGCGGTGAAGCCCAGCGGGTGAAGCTGGCGTCTTTTCTGGGAAAAGGGGGCACGAAATCGGGTGACCACATTCTCTTTATTTTCGACGAACCGACGACCGGTCTGCACTTCCATGACATCAGCAAACTCCTCCATAGCATCAATGCGCTGATCGACCAGGGCCATTCTGTCATTATCATCGAGCATAATACCGAAGTGATCAAGTCGGCCGACTGGGTGATCGATTTGGGGCCGGAAGGCGGAAACAAGGGAGGACACCTGACTTTTGCCGGCACACCGGAGGATATGGCCCAGGAGGAGGAAAACTATACGGCGAAGTACCTGCGGGAAAGTTTTCTTTAGCCAAAAGGGCTTTGGGGTTTTTGAAACCTGCACCATTTGGATATATTCGCATCCACAAACCGGGATCTTAGCTCAGCTGGTTTAGAGCGCTGCTTTGACAGAGCAGAGGTCATGGGTTCGAATCCCTTAGATCCCACACAGTTTGCTGAAAAAGGCGCAATTTCCCATCGGATCTTGCGCCTTTTTGGTAAACAGGTACATTTGATACAAACGCCGGTGTAGCTCAGTTGGTAGTCCGCCTCGACGGATCCAAGCTGAAGGCCGTGAGTTCGAGACTCATTACCCGTTACAAGTACTTCAAAGGCGCAAAATCCCCAAGGACTTTGTGCCTTTTTACTTTCTATCCAAAAATTCCCGCAAGCTCACCACCTTTACTTTTTCCGACAGAGGAAAACCCTGATCAACCCTACAAACCACCAAACCTTCCTCAGCTCCGGTGTCCTCCATGCTGATCTGCATGCCTTTGCTCAGATGAGACGACAGCATGAATCAGGGGAAACATGGGCGAGTATTTTACCATGAAAATCGAAAGTTACATATTCGATTTTCATGGTAAAATCAGATCAAGACCACGCCTTTTCCGACTGCTTTCTGATCCAAAATGGCCTGCAAGGCCTCAGGAGCCTCTTCAAGCGAATAAGTCTTTCCGATGGCGGGATTAAGTTTTCCTTCTCCGATCCAATCCATGAGTTGCTGGAGATTGGCTTGGTTGGTGGTTTCTTCCACACGGGAAAAATTCCCCCAAAAAACGCCCATAATCGAGCAGCCCTTCAGAAGAGGCAGGTTCATCGGGATCTGCGGCACGGTCCCGCTGGCAAAACCGACGATCAAATAGCGCCCTTTCCAGCCCATCCCTCGAATTGCGGCTTCCGTGTAATCGCCTCCGACAGGATCAAAAACCACATCTACTCCTTTTCCGCCTGTCAGCTCTTTGATCCGAGATTTGAGGTCTTCTTCAGTATAATTGATGAACAGGTCCGCTCCTTTTTGCCTACACAATTCCAGCTTTTCCTGTGAAGATGCAGCCGCGATGACAGTCGATCCCATGATTTTTCCCAGCTCTACCGCCGCCAAGCCCACACCTCCCGATGCACCTAGAACCAAAAAAGTCTCCCCCGGTTGGAGATTGGCTCGATCTTTCAGGGCGTGGTAAGAAGTGCTGTAAGTATATAGGCCAGCTGCTGCAAGCTTAGCCGGAACGTCGTTGGGTAAAGGGAAAACCCGATCCGAGTCCACTGCGACCTTTTCGGCAAAACCTCCCCAACCGCAAAGGGCAATAACCGGCTTTCCAATTTGAAAATTGTCGACCTCCGAACCCGCAGCGATGATCTTCCCCGCCACCTCTCCTCCAGGAGAAAAGGGCAACCCCGGCTTGATCTGATACTTGTTTTGGATCAACAGAAGATCAGGGAAATTCACGCCACAAGCCTCCACAGAGATCAAAACTTGGGCGGGAAGAAGGCTTGGATCGGGAATCTCTTTGATCTGTAGCGTGCCGGGAAGTCCAAACTCTTTACATATAACGGCTCTCATTTTTTTGCCTAGTCTAACTGGAATAAAACAGTGTCCAAACTAGGCAAATCCTTCTGAAAGGGATAATTTTGAGGCCTTTAGAATCCTAAAACACCCAAATATGTCTGCAGCTGCATTTATCGAAAAAAACAAAGACCGCTTTCTCAACGAACTACTGGACTTGCTTCGAATTCCTTCCGTGAGTGCCGATCCCAAGTTCAAAAATGATGTCTTTGCCGCAGCCGATTTTGTAAAAGAATCCCTTGAAAAAGCCGGAGCCGATGTGGCTGAAATCTGCGAAACCGCAGGTTATCCGATCGTCTATGGAGAAAAAATCATTGACCCCAGCTTGCCAACGGTCTTGGTGTATGGACACTACGACGTGCAGCCAGCCGATCCCTATGAACTTTGGGATTCGCCTCCTTTCGAGCCGGTGATCAAAAAGACCACGATCCACCCAGAGGGGGCAATTTTTGCCAGAGGTTCGGCGGATGACAAAGGCCAGTTTTACATGCACGTGAAAGCTTTCGAAGCCATGATGGCGACAGGGGAATTGTCCTGCAATGTCAAATTCATGATCGAAGGCGAAGAAGAGGTAGGTTCAGACAACCTCGATGCGTTCGTAATGGCTAATAAGGATCGTCTGAAGGCTGACGTGATTTTGATCTCCGATACGCACATGATCAGCATGAAAGATCCATCCATCACCGTTGGTCTTCGAGGCATGGCCTATATGGAAGTGGAAGTCACCGGTGCCAATCGTGACTTGCACTCCGGCACTTACGGAGGTGCGGTCGCAAACCCGATTAATGTGCTGTGCAAAATGATTGCTTCTCTTAAGGACGAAAATGAGCATATCACCATCCCCGGCTTCTACGATAAAGTCCAGCAGCTAGCTGATGAGCAGAGAAAGCGCCTAAACGAAGCGCCTTTTGACCTCAAAGAATACCAAGACAAACTGGACATCGAGGAAGTTCATGGAGAGAAGAGCTACACCACTATCGAGCGGGTAGGAATCCGACCCACACTAGATGTGAATGGCATTTGGGGTGGCTATACAGGAGAGGGAGCAAAGACGGTATTGCCTTCAAAGGCCTTCGCAAAAATTTCCATGCGGCTCGTCCCAGACCAAGACTGGCACGAAATCGCCACGCTTTTTGAAGATCATTTCAAAGCAATCGCTCCAAAATCCGTCAAAGTCAAAGTGAAAAAACATCATGGAGGTGCACCGGCAGTAGTGTCAGACTCTTCCATCGGCTATCAAGCCGCTGAGGCCGCGATGCAGGAGACTTTCGGAAAAAGACCTATCCCTACTCGTGAAGGAGGCTCCATTCCTATCGTGGCATTGTTTCAAAAGGAACTCGGATCAGATCCAATCTTGTTTGGGTTTGGATTGGATACGGACGCATTGCATTCGCCAAACGAGCACTATGGGGTAAAAAACTACTTCATAGGCATTGAGACGATTGCTGCGTTCTTCAAACATTTCCGCCAACTCAATCAAAAGTAAGCTTTACCGCAAAGGAACTGACCCGCAAATTGACCAAAAACGCTTTGACCCGATTCACCCAGTCATCTTCATTGAATATCAAAACCGGAAGCCTTATACTTCTGGTTTTTCTGCTGAACTCCTTTCTTGCCCAAGCCCAGCTTGTCAAACCGCCAAAATGGACCTTTAGGCTGGAGCCTAGCGAGCTTCATGTTGGAGAAAAGGCAACCTTAGTCATGGAAGCAGAAATCCCCATGGGATGGTATGTGTATTCCAACGATTTTGACAAGGATTTGGGACCGCTTTTGACACAGTTCGTTGCTCAGAATTCTTCCGACTATGAGGTAGCAGGACCGCTTAAGGCAATCAATCCCAAAAAGAAGTACGATGAGACTTGGGAAGGGGATGTGACCTACTTTATGGGAAAAGGCCGATTCGAGCAGCCTGTCGTCTTAAAATCGACTTCTGGATCTCTTATTGGCTCGCTTCAATACCAGATGTGCTCTGACATACTTATGAAGTGTGTTGATTTTGATGAAGATGTCGAGATTTCTTTTAAGGCAAATCCAGCGAAAGCTTCTCCCCAAGAGTCCAAAAGTGTAGCACCTGAAGAAGCTGAAACCTCTCCTTTCACTTTGGCCGAAACAGAAGAAGCTGAAAACAACGCAGAATCTCTCTTGGACTCAAATGTGAGAGAAGTAGCTGAACAGGCAAATGAGGAGTCAAAAATAGAAGACGTCTTAGTCAATGATTTTACTGCTGAGGGAGAAACCGAATCGCTTTGGGGCTTTATGGTTTTGGCGTTTCTGGCAGGATTGGCGGCATTGATCACTCCCTGCGTATTCCCCATGATTCCTATGACCGTGAGTTTCTTTACCGGAAGATCCAAATCACGGGCGCAAGGAATTCGCCAGGCTTTTGTCTATGGCATCTCGATTATTGCAATTTATACGGTTGCTGGAACTGCTGTCGCTGCGATCCAAGGTCCGGAGTTTGCCAACTGGCTGGCGACACATTGGATTCCCAATGTCTTTTTCTTTTTGATTTTCATTGTATTTGCCTTGGCATTCCTCGGAATGTTTGAGCTGACGCTACCTTCCAGCCTAGTAAACAAAATAGACGCAAAAGCTGAAAAAGGAGGGCTTGGAGGCGTGTTCTTCATGGCCTTTACTTTGGTTTTGGTTTCTTTCTCCTGCACCGGTCCGATCGTAGGTTCGATCCTGATTTCATCTGCTGGCGGCGAGCTTGTCAAGCCGGTGCTGGGCATGTTTGCGTTCGGTTTGGCTTTCGCTATTCCCTTTACGCTTTTCGCGATTTTTCCTGAATGGATGCAGAGACTACCCAAATCCGGAGGCTGGCTGAACTCTGTTAAGGTCGTGCTCGGATTTTTGGAGCTCGCTCTGGCCTTCAAATTCCTATCCATCGCCGACTTAGTCTATCACTGGGGCATTTTGGATCGTGATATCTTCTTGGCAATCTGGATTGTGATATTCTCAGCCTTAGGCTTTTACCTGTTGGGCAAAATACGACTGCCGCACGATTCCAAGCTCGAGAATATCGGAGTACCTAGACTGCTTCTTGCCTTGCTCACATTTACTTTCGTAGTGCACATGATCCCAGGGCTATGGGGAGCTCCTTTGAAAATCCTCAGCGGCTATCTTCCTCCTATCACTACCCAGCAATTTACGATTGAGGGGGCAGTTTCTTCTGAACAAAGAAGCTCAAGCGAATCGGTCAAGTATGGGGATATCCTCAAAATTCCCCATGGCATTCCAGGCTATTTTGACTACGAACAAGCTCTGGCCGCGGCAAAGAAAGAAGGAAAGCCGCTTTTGATTGACTTTACCGGACACGGCTGCGTGAACTGCAGAAAGATGGAAGAGAATGTCTGGGTAGATCCTCAAGTATTGAAAAGGCTGAAGGAGGATTTTGTGATGGTCGCCTTATATATTGACGAGCGCCTGGAACTTCCCGAAAATAAATGGTACACCTCCTCCTATGACGGAAAAGTGAAAAAGACCCTCGGGAAGCAAAACGCCGATTTCCAGATTACGAGGTTTAACAATAATGCGCAGCCTTACTACATCATCCTGGATCATCAGGAGCAATTGCTCGCCAAACCCCGAGGCTACAACACCGATGTCGCGGAGTTCGTCGATTTTTTAGACGGCGCTACGAAAAAATTTAAAGAGAAATAGGCCTCTCGCCAAACAATAAAAACAACTCATTTGAAGACAAATGAGTTGTTTTTTATTCAGAAGTGGTGGTGCTTGGATGCGAAGGTCATTCCGCGATCAACTTGCTTAATTGTAGATCTCTTCCAAAATCTGAGCTAGTCTCACACTTGCTGCCAAAAGTCTCTCTTCCACAGCATCTCGGGTTTCGTAGCCGTAGTTGTAGGAAAGTTTTTTGTTTTCGGGGAGCTTATACACCAGAGGTCTTAGCGCCACTGCCTCACCCAACCAATCTTCTAGGCTGGAAGATCGGTAGGCCGCAATCTGCTCCGAAGTCAATCTGCGAAACAATTCTTCTCCAATCTCGGTGTAGCTCATATTCCATCCTTCGATCAACTCCGTATCCCAGACGGAATGGAGATTGGTGTTTTTCCCAAAATATTCAACCTTTTGGTCATTCCCACCGCGATCTTTGCCCGTACCAACATGGAGTGGCTGGTGAATGTCCTCCACGATATGGATCAGCATTTTTAACTTTTGCGACTCTTGCTCCGGGCTGAGATTTCCTGCCTTGAGCTCTGCTTTCAGCTGTTTGATCGCTTCATAGGCATTGCCTCCTTTTTCCTGAATCGCATCATTGAACTCGCCATGCTCACTGGTCAGGTAATGCCAAGAGTAGAGGTGATCATAGGCTTTGTCCGATTTGATCTCGTCCATCCAAGTGCCGCTGCGCCCGATAGACATCGGCCCGAGTATCTCATTCACTTTTTTCAAAGTGGATTTCTTCAGTTGTTTTTGCGCCATATAACCGACCACATAATGGCCGAGTTGACCCCATGCAAAGGCAGAGTGAGTCAGGGCAAAAGAAACGAGAAGCGAAAGTGCGAGTGAAATGAGTCTTTTCATAGTGGAAAATAAAAAAGCGAAGATAAATCTCCGCCGGCATTTTCGGGTTAAGGGATGGTTATGCTTTCGATAGCTCAGAAACGGCCAGCCAAGCCATCAGGCCACAGCCAACCTCCAATGCATTCTCGTCGATATCGAAGGTCGGGGTATGGACTCCCGAGACAATGCCTCGTGCTTCGTTTCTCGTTCCTAGCCGGTAAAAACACCCGTCGATCTCCTGAGAGTAAAATGCAAAATCCTCCGCAGCCATCCAGATGTCCAGATCGAGAACATTCTCTTCTCCGAGGTATTCTCTCGCCGCATCCATGGATCGAGCAGTCAATTCTGGATCATTTTTCAGAAAAGGATACCCTTTTCGAATCTCGAAGTCCAATTCTCCGCCCATCCCCTCTACGATACCGTGGGCGATTTGGAGCATTTTTTCATGGGCTTTTCCTCTCCAAGCTTCATCGAGCGTCCTGAAGGTTCCTTGAATTTTTACCTCATTGGGGATCACGTTCGTCGCTCCAAGTGCTTCCACTCGGCCGAAAGAAAGAACAGAAGGGATCTTTGGATTGGCGACACGGCTCACGATCTGCTGCAAGGCCACAATCATATGGGAGCTGATCAAAACCGGATCGATAAATGTCTCCGGCATCGCCCCGTGACCACCTTTTCCTTTTACGGTAATATAAATCTCATCTGTGCTGGCCATATAGATACCAGGGCGGAATCCAACTTTTCCCGCCGGGATGAAAGGCATGACGTGCTGACCGATAATGCTTGAGGGCCGGGGATTTTCCAAGACTTTGTCTTTGATCATCAGGGATGCTCCGCCAGGCACCAATTCCTCTCCAGGCTGGAAAATGAGCTTTATGGTTCCCTCGAAGTGCTCTTTCAACCCATGTAGGATTTTGGCAGCTCCGAGCAAGGAGGCTGTATGGGCATCGTGCCCACAGGCATGCATTACCCCTGGATTCTGCGATTTGTAAGGAACTTCATTGGCCTCGATGATCGGCAAAGCATCCATATCGGCACGCAACGCAACGACTTTTTTATCGGGATTATTGCCCTTGATTAAGGCTGCCCATCCGGTATTGGCCTTTTTTTCAATTTCAGAAATACCTATTTCCCTGAGTTTGGATTCGACAAATTCCGCTGTTTTGAATTCTTGGAAAGAGAGCTCTGGATTGGCGTGTATATGCCGACGGTTTGCAATGACTTCCTCTTTGTATGCGCTGGCTAGCGACTTAATTTTGGATAGGAGCATTTGAATCTGGGGTAGGAGCGACGTATTCTTTTCGCTGAAATCTGTCTTGGATGATCCGGGCAGAAGGGAATTGACCCTTGATCTGGGAGAAGGCTTTTTGGGCTTCAATCTTATAGGTGTATTGCCCGACTTTGACCAAGTACCTAGGTTGTTGGTATTGCATCTCCGGATTGAGATCGGGAAAATACATTTTCAGCTCATCCTGGGTTTTGAAAGCTTGGTTACGGTCTATTCCTGAAAAAACCAAAACCGTGAAGCCGCTGAAATAAGGATCTGCTTTGTTCTTTTCAACCAGCCGACGCTGTACTTCGTCCAGCTGTCCATCCACAGACTGGGCGGAGCTACTGGAAGTATTGGCGGTGCTTTCTACAGTTTGTGCTTTATAATCAGGGTACTCGGGCAAAGAACTACTTAAGTCCTCTTGGTAAGTGGAAAATGCACTACTTCCACTGTCTGAAGTGGAACGCATGCTTTTACAGCCCAGCAAAATAGTCAAAAGACCAAGTACCCAGATATTTTTCATTGTTCTTTAGTTATCAATCACGACGCACTTCCCTTCGGCAAGATCCTGCTCCACACTTTTGAACTTGACATCGCTTTTGGTAGTACCGTCGGCATATTTCACCGACACCTTGTCATTTCTGCCAAAGGTCTTTTCGACTTTCCTCGGAGCGATGGGTTGTGGAGACTGTCTGCCTGCATTTACGGCGGCGGCAGCTGCCCGGTTCGCTCCTGGATTCAAAGAGCTTGCCACCTCCTCTTTCGAAGTCTGAACTTTTGGCTCTGCAGAACGCTGCATCTGAGCCTGCTGTACTTGGGCGGGGTCTTGTCTCGGCAGATCTGCTCTGGAAAGGAACGAAATCATGTCTTCGTTCAGCTTACCGATAAACCTCTTGAACATCTCAAAGGCCTCAAACTTGTAGATCAACAGGGGATCCTTTTGCTCATAAACGGCATTTTGTACAGACTGCTTCAAGTCGTCCATATCTCGAAGATGCTCTTTCCAGTTTTGGTCAATGATCGCAAGAGAAACGTTCTTTTCTATCGACCTGATCAATTCTCTCCCTTCGGTGTTGATGGTAGCTTCCAAATTGGTGACGACTCCGATCTGCTTGACTCCGTCGGAGATCGGTACCATGATATCTTTCACGGTAGCGCCGCGCTCTTCCTGCACCCGCTTGAAAATCGGAAGCGCAGTAGAGGCTATTGTATCGTTCTTTTTGACATAGGTTTCAAAAGCGACCGCATACAGTTCCTGGGTCAGTTTCGCCGCGTCCTTTGACTTAAGATCACCGTCAGAAATGTGGTAATCCACACCCAAAGTGGTGAAAATGTTCATCCTCAGATCCTCGGCGTTGTCCGTTGACTTGCCCATGTCGATCAGACTTTCGCAGACATCAAAAAGGATGTTCAAAATATCCAGTTCAAGTCTGTCGCCCTTCAGCGCATTTCGACGGCGCTTGTAGACTACCTCACGTTGTGAGTTCATCACGTCGTCGTACTCAAGCAGTCGCTTACGAGTTCCAAAGTTGTTTTCTTCGACCTTGCGCTGTGCTCTTTCGATGGATTTGGTGATCATGCTGTGCTGGATCACTTCGCCTTCTTCCAGACCCATTCGGTCCATCAGTTTCGCAATACGGTCCGATCCGAAGAGACGCATCAAGCTGTCTTCCAGAGAAACGAAGAACTGGGAAGATCCCACATCCCCCTGACGTCCGGATCGACCACGAAGCTGACGGTCGACTCGGCGCGATTCGTGACGCTCGGTACCTATGATGGCCAGACCGCCTGCTTTTCTGGACTCAGCGGTCAATTTGATGTCCGTACCTCGACCAGCCATGTTGGTGGCGATCGTGACGGTACCCGGCTTACCAGCCTCGGCCACGATTTCCGCTTCACGGGCGTGTTGCTTTGCATTGAGAACCTGATGCGGGATTTTCTTCAATGTCAGCATTCGGCTGAGTACTTCGGAAATCTCTACGGAAGTGGTACCCACCAGTACAGGTCTGCCCGCAGCTACCAATTCGTTGATTTCATCTGTAACCGCGTTGAATTTTTCTCGGACGGTCTTGTAAACTTTGTCCTCGCGGTCAGCTCGGATGATTGGCTTATTGGTAGGAATGACAACTACGTCAAGCTTGTAGATTTCCCAAAATTCACCCGCTTCAGTCTCCGCCGTACCGGTCATACCGGCCAGCTTGTGGTACATTCTGAAATAATTTTGCAGGGTGATCGTCGCGTAGGTCTGGGTCGCGTCCTCCACTTTTACGTTTTCCTTCGCTTCGATTGCTTGGTGCAATCCGTCGGAATAGCGTCGGCCTTCCATCACACGACCGGTCTGCTCGTCTACGATTTTGACTTTACCATCTACGATGATGTACTCGGTATCCCGCTCAAACATGCAATAGGCTTTCAGGAGCTGGTTTACGGTGTGAATACGCTGAGCCTTCACTCCGTAGTCCTTAATCACTTCTTCCTTTCTGATAAGTTTTTCCTTGTCATCGAGCTCGGTGCTTTTTTCCAGCTCTGCGATTTCGACCCCTATGTCAGGGAGGATAAAAAAGCTTGGATCCTCGTTTTTGGTGGTCATCGTCTCAATACCGCGGTCTGTCAAGTCCACCACATTGGTCTTTTCGTCGATGGTAAACAAAAGCGGCTCATCCGCCTCCGGCATATTCTTTTTGTTGTCCTGGAGGTAGTAGTTTTCTGTTTTTTGAAGGATGACGCGGATACCCGGTTCAGAGAGGTATTTGATCAGGGGTTTATACTTTGGAATACCTCTATATGCCCTGAAAAGCGCCAAACCGCCTTCTTTGTCGTTTCCGTCTGCGATTTGCTTTTTCGCAGTGGACAAAAAGCCCTGAACCAGTTTACGCTGCTCGTCCACCAAGGTGGCTACCCGCGGCTTCATCTGGTCAAACTCATGCACATCGCCTCTCGGCACTGGCCCGGAAATAATCAATGGAGTTCTGGCGTCATCAATCAATACCGAGTCAACCTCATCGACCATCGCAAAATGGTGCTTGCCTTGGACTAGATCGCCTGCTTCCCGGGCCATGTTGTCCCTTAGGTAATCAAAGCCAAATTCGTTATTGGTACCGTAAACGATGTCAGAGGCGTAGGCTCGTTTCCTTCCGAGCGAATTTGGCTGGTATTTATCGATGCAGTCTACTGTGAGACCGTGGAATTCAAAAAGTGGAGCATTCCATTCGGAGTCACGCTTGGCCAGGTAGTCGTTCACGGTAACAATGTGAACACCTCTTCCTGCTAGTGCATTCAAGAAAGCCGGCAGGGTGGAAACAAGCGTTTTACCTTCACCAGTTGCCATTTCGGCGATTTTCCCCTTGTGAAGGACCATCCCACCGATGAGCTGCACATCATAGTGGACCATGTCCCACACCACTTCTGTGCCGGCAGCTATCCACTTGTTGTGCCAAATCGCCCTCTCGCCTTCGATTTCTACATTGGGCTTGGAAGCGGCCAACTCACGATCGCGCATAGTGGCGCTTACGACCAGTTTACCATTTTCTTTGAACCGTCTTGCAGTCTCCTTCACAACGGCAAAAGCCTGCGGCATTACTTCCTCCAAGACCTTCTCCAACTCGGTATCACGGTCTTTTTCCTGTTTGTCGATTTCGTTAAAGAGTTGGTCCTTTTCGTGAATGGCCTGGGCGGGAAGGGCTTCGATCTGTCCTCTTAGATCGGCGATTTTATCGTCGATTGGTTTGAGACGGGTGTTGATCACCTCTTTGATTTCGTAGGTTTTGAGTCTCAATCCATCATCATCCAGACTTTGCAGGTTTTTGAAAACCTGGTTGATTTCAGTCACTTTTGGAAGGAGTTCTTTGATATCTCGGTCGGATTTGGTGCCAAAAACCTTGGCCAATCCCTTTGCAATAAAATCTAGCATGTCTTTGTATGGATTCCCGATTAGGGGGCTTAAAAGTAAGCCGTTTTTGTTAGAATTGGTAATCGATACCCTTCTGGGCGTTGGGCCCAAAAAAGGATTTTTAAATGTTTATTTTTCCAGAGAAAACCTGCTCAGCAGGGCCTATGAGCCAAATTTTACTGAAGGATCCATCAGGATTGGAATGAAACTTCACGGACAATTTCCCACCAAGAGTGTTGATTTTCACGCTGTTTTGTGAGCGCTGTGAACCATAGACTAGAGCGGCAGCCGTGACGCCTGTCCCACAGGAGAGGGTCTCATTTTCGACCCCCCGCTCATAGGTACGGACAAAGACCTCGTCTTCGGCCAGCGGCTGTACAAAGTTGACATTGGTGCCTGCTGGAGCATATCCTGCATCAAAGCGAATCGCTTTTCCTTCTTCAAAGACGGGATAATTCTCGGCTTGCTCCACAAATCGAATATGGTGTGGAGATCCTGTGTTCAAAAAGAAGTCACCTGATTTGTCTTCGATTTCCTTGACGTCACCCATCAAGAGTTCCACATTTCCCCCGGCCAAAACTGCCTTATGCGGTCCATCGATAGCGAGGAAATATGTTTTTGCGCCAATTGTTCCCAAGAAAGATGCAAAGGCTACCGCACACCTTGCGCCGTTTCCGCACATGCTCTGGCTTCCGTCTGCGTTGAAATAGACCATCTCAAAGTCGTAGTCCGGATGGTTTTGGATGGCGATCAATCCATCAGATCCTATCCCGAATTTGCGGTCGCAAAGCCTTCTGACTAGCTCCAAATTGCCCAGATCAAAGACTTCGTCACGATTGTCTATCATGACAAAATCGTTGCCGGTACCCTGATATTTATAGAATGTCACTTCCATTCCCGATTATTTTCACTACTCCCGTCAAAAACTTTTCCAAGAGTCCATTCAACTGCAAACATAACCAAGTTGTCAGGAATTCGGACGGATTGTCTGATTATCAATTTTTAATCCCGCCCAGTTTGGCTAATTTCAGCTGTTTAAATGGAAACGTAAACCAAATTAATAACACCATGAATAGTCTTGAAAATGGATTGTCGCGTAGAGCTTTTTTGTCCAATACCTCCAAGGCGAGCCTGGCAGTAGGCCTAGTAGGGACGGGCATATTGAGTGCCTGCTCCGGGGAAGTCAAAGGAGATGACACAGCGGTATTGGCAACCAGCTTTACCCAGACCCCGCTCGCCTATGACTTTGCAGCTCTTCAGCCGCATATTGATGCGCAAACCATGGAGATCCACTATACCAAACACGCCGCCAGCTATGCAAAAAGTCTTGGCGAGGCCATTGGTGAGGAAGCCGTGGACACCAACAAACCCCTTGAAGACGTGCTTGCTGGGATCTCGAAATATTCCGTCAAAATGAGAAACAATGGGGGCGGCCATTATAACCATGAACTTTTTTGGAAAGTGATGGCACCGAACGCCGGAGGGAAACCTGATGGAGAACTGGCCGCAGCAATTGACGCATCTTTTGGAAGCTTTGATGAATTTGTCTCACAGTTTGATGCAGCTGCGAAAAGCCGCTTTGGATCGGGCTGGGCATGGCTTGTTGTAGGCGCAGACAAGAAACTGGCCGTTGGCTCAACTCCCAATCAGGACAACCCTCTGATGGATGTCTCCGATTTTAAGGGTACTCCCCTCCTGGGATTGGACGTTTGGGAGCATGCCTACTATCTCAATTATCAAAACAGACGTCCAGAGTATGTGACTGCATTCTGGAACGTGATCAACTGGAATACCGTCGCGGAGCGATTTGCAGCCGCTTCCATATAATTTGATTGGACAAATCAACGTTTGAAAGACCGGAAAACCGGTCTTTTTTCATTTATTTCGGGCAATCATTTATTACAATCATGCAAGACCCCAAGTCCCTCACCTCTGTAGCTTTATTCCACGAGACCTTTAAACATCCTGTCCTTCCAGAACCGACCATTCCTTCCGAAACTCGTTGTAATCTTCGAGTGTCCCTGTTGGCGGAAGAATTGAAAGAGCTGGAAGAAGGGATCAAAAACAAGGATATCGTCGAGATTGCTGATGCGCTTTGCGACCTACAATATGTGTTGTCGGGGGCTATTCTGGAATTTGGCTTGGGAGAGAAATTCAAGACGCTCTTTGACGAAGTGCAGCGCTCGAACATGAGCAAGGCCTGTAAAACCGAAGAAGAAGCTAAAGCAACCGTCGCCCACTACGAAGCCAAAGGCACATCTTGTTTTTATGAAAAAGAAGGAGACTTATTCCTCGTGTTCAGAGAAGGCGATCGAAAGACGTTAAAATCCGTGGCTTATTCTCCGGCGGATCTGAAGGGGATTTTGGAGAAATAATTGAGAACAACCTCTCGCAGACCTACCCGCTGGACCCAGCGGGTTTTTTGTGAAAATTCTAAAGCAAAAAGCCCCGCCCCGAAACTATCGGGGCGAGGCTTATGTACCAGGAGCGGGAATCGAACCCGCACGGCCGATATGGCCACAAGATTTTAAGTCTTGCGTGTCTACCTATTCCACCATCCCGGCTTTCTCTACCTTGGAGTAGAGCTTCAGACATCCAAAATTAGAAACGTCCTGAAATAAAAAAGCCCTTTTGCAAGGGCTTTCTGGAGCGAGAGACGAGATTCGAACTCGCGACCCCGACCTTGGCAAGGTCGTGCTCTACCAACTGAGCTACTCTCGCTTATTTTAATTCCCCAGACGTGTTCTGGTCGAATTGTGGATGCAAAGGTAAGCCTCAAATGTAATTTTACAAGTCAGCCCTAAATAATTTTTTTCCAAAATTGAGGAGATTTAGCAAGATGGACTGATTTACAGTCCTTTTCAAAAATCGTAGGATGCCAGGATCTTGACCATCTCTCCCACATTTCTCGCGCCGAGTTTCCTCAGGATATTCTTTCGATGCGTAGCTACAGTGTTGATGGAGATCGCCAATATTTCGCCTATTTCTTTGGACTCCTTTCCTTCTAGAATAAAGCCCACAATCTGACGTTCCTTGAAAGTCAAATTAATAGCCCGATCTACTGGAGAGTTTTTGCTTACAAAAATCTTTGAACCCCCGTCACTGGTATAAGTGTAGTTCCAATCGTAACCCTTCGATTTGGGAGGAACGGAAAGCTGTACGATGATATGGAGATCCATGATAAAATTGCCCGCCTCATCGATGACGTAAGGTCTGACCTTTGAGGTCATCCAAATTACCTCATGGGTGCTTCTGTGAACCCACCTCGTCGTGTAGGAAAATTCGAAAGTATGCCGTTCCGTGAGAGAGAGCGTATGAAAGGCCTCAAATACAATCTGCTGAAATCGAAAAAGCTCAGGTCGGTCATCGGGATGGATCATTGCCATGGCGGTCTCCATCCCCTGGTTCCGAAACATGGCTGCCGGATAGCCAGTCAATTCTTCCACGTTTCCGGTGAAAAAAGCCAGAGTGAGATTCCGATAGTCAAAGCAGGCCAAGACAAGACCTTCCTTCATTCCTATGGACTTGCCAAGAGCCTCCAGTTCCATCTTGAGCTTTTGCTCATCGATTTCTCCCTGGAACTCCTGCTCCTTCCACTGCTTAAAAAACTTGGTATACTTATCCTGCTTTTTCAGGTCCCTGAGTAATACCCTATCCATGCAAAAACAACGCTCTAGTTTTAACTAAATCGTTGATAAGATAGTTGAAAGCTCGTATCATTCCAATTTCTTTTTGATTTCATGCAGCTTTAAAAGCGCTTCAATCGGAGAAATGGCATTAATATCGATCTGGTCCAATAGTTCTTTTGCGGCGGTAAATTTCGGATCCATCTCAAACAGACTGAGTTGAAAGTTGTTTTTGGGGATGGATTTGAAATGCTCCTTTTTTTCCTTCAGTGATTTGTCCTTCTCCAAGTGGACCATGATCTCAGCCGCCCTTAGCACAACCGGGTTTGGCATCCCGGCCATTTGGGCTACGTGGATACCGAAACTGTGTTCGCTTCCGCCCTCTTTCAGCTTTCGCATAAAAATCACCTTGTTGCCCACCTCTTTGACGGACACATTGAAGTTTTTGATGCGAGGGAAATCCTCCGAAAGCTGATTAAGCTCATGGTAGTGGGTAGCAAAGAGCGTCTTCGCCTTGTAAGTCGGATGACTGTGCAAAAACTCGACAATCGACCAAGCGATCGATATGCCGTCATAAGTGGAAGTACCTCTGCCGATTTCATCCATCAACACCAAGCTTCGGTCAGACAGGTTGTTTAGAATACTCGCCGTTTCGGTCATCTCGACCATGAAGGTCGATTCTCCTTTGGACAGGTTGTCTGAGGCGCCTACCCGCGTAAAGACTTTATCGATGATCCCCACTCTGGCAAATGATGCCGGGACGAAGCTTCCCATCTGGGCCATCAAGACTATCAGCGCCGTCTGGCGCAGCAAGGCGGATTTCCCGGCCATGTTGGGTCCGGTGATGATGATGATCTGCTGGCTGTCGTGATCCAGATAGATATCGTTGGGCACGTAATGCTCCCCGGGAGGAAGCTGCTTTTCGATCACGGGATGGCGGCCGTCTTTGATCTCCAAAGTCTCGGTATCGGAGACCTTGGGACGGGAGTATCCGTTGCTCAGCGCCACTTGCGCAAAGGAAATCAAGGCATCCAACGTCCCGAGTACCCGGGCATTTAGCTGGATTTGGGTGACATATTTCGCCGCCTCCTGAACGAGGTCGAGGAAATATTTTTGCTCCAAGGCAATCATCCTATCTTCTGCATGAAGGATCTTCTCCTCGTATTCTTTCAGCTCAGGGGTAATGTACCGCTCAGCATTTACGAGTGTTTGCTTGCGAATCCACTCCTGCGGCACTTTGTCTTTGTGCGCATGAGTCACCTCTAGGTAGTAGCCGAAAACTTTGTTGTAGGAAATTTTCAGAGAAGAAATCCCGGTATTCTGTACCTCACGTTGCTGGATCTGCACCAGAAAATCCTTGCCTTTGTTGGCAAGTCCGCGGTATTCGTCCAACTCCGGATCCACTCCGTCCCTGATTACACCTCCCTGATGTACCAGCATAGGCGCGTCCTCCTGCAGTTCCCTTTCTATTTTTTCCAGTAAAAACTCACACGGATTGATCTGGTCAGAAAGGCGCTTGAGTGTCGGGTTTTTCTGCTCTTTCAGCAGCTCTTTTATTGGCAAAGTTGACTTGAGCGCGCGCTTGATTTGGTTCATCTCGCGGGGATTGGCCCGACCTACCACGACTTTGGAAATGAGTCGCTCCAAATCGCCGATATGGCGAAGCTGTGGAAGAATCTGGTCAAGCAGAGCCGAATTTTGGAAGAAAAACTCGACCACATTTTGACGCTCCTCAATGGGTTGCTTTTCCTTTAAAGGAAGCACCATCCATTTTTTCATCATCCGCGAACCCATGGGAGTCACGGTCTGATCCAAAATTTGGATTAGCGGGACTCCGCCTTCATGTTGCGGAAAAACGAGTTCCAGATTTCGAATGGTAAATTTGTCCAACCAGACATATTTTTCTTCGGCAATCCTCGAGATCGCTGCAATGTGCTGCACCTCCCTATGCTCAGTCTCTTCCAGATAATACAAGATCGCTCCCGCCGCCACGATACCGGTAGGGAGCTCTTCTATGCCAAAGCCTTTTAGGTTTGCCGTTCCAAAGTGGCTCTTGAGCTTTTCGTAGGTAAAATCATACTGAAAGACCCAATCTTCACAGTGGAAGGTGATGAAGTCATTCTTTATCAGTTCGGCGGCTGCACTTTTTGCTGCCTTGGAGAAAATAATCTCGGAAGGAGCGAAGCTTTGTAGGAGCTTGTCCAAATAAGCGGAATTGCCCTCAGAGCACATAAATTCCCCCGTGGAGACGTCCAAAAAAGCGATTCCGTGCTTTTCTTTTCCAAAATGGATAGAAGCCAAGTAGTTGTTTTTCCGCGTGTCCAGCACCTGGTCGTTGTAGGAAAGACCTGGTGTGACCAGTTCCGTGACCCCACGCTTTACGATGCCCTTAACCGACTTAGGATCTTCCAATTGGTCACAAATAGCGACCCGATTTCCTGCACGGACTAACTTGGGCAGATAGTTGTCAAGCGAGTGGTGTGGAAATCCAGCCAGCTCGATATGCGAAGCAGCACCGTTTGCTCGCTTGGTCAATACGATATCCAGAACTTTACTGGCGACCACTGCATCCTCGCCAAAAGTCTCATAAAAATCCCCAACCCGAAACAGCAGAAGTGCTCCTGGATGTTTGGCTTTGATGGCATTGTATTGCTTCATCAGGGGTGTTTCCTGACCATCTTTGGATTTACTCATGGGGTAAAAATGGGATTTGTATTACTTTTGAACTTGGAATAAGGCCTGAAAATAGGCGATTAGGGTAGGAGATCAAAAAGCGATGAAGAAATTAAGCATGGAGGAATTGGACCGGATTTCGGTCGGAGAATTCAAAGAAACCAAAAAATCCCCAATCGTATTGGTCTTGGACAATGTTCGGAGCTTAAACAATGTAGGCTCAGCATTCCGAACCGCAGATGCTTTCCGGATCGAAAAAATCTTCCTCTGTGGAATCACCGGCACTCCTCCCCACCGCGACATCCAAAAAACCGCCTTGGGTGCCACGGAATCGGTAGACTGGGAATATTGCCTCAACACAGGCCTAGCCGTAGAAAAACTCAAGTCATCTGGCTACCAGCTTTGTGCATTGGAGCAGGTGGAAAACTCCACCATGCTCAATGAATTTTCTCCAGAAAAAGGAAAAAAATATGCCTTGATCTTCGGAAACGAGGTTTTTGGAGTCGAAGAGGAAGTCCTAAAAGCCTGTGACCGTGTCTTGGAAATCCCGCAGCTGGGAACCAAGCATTCGCTCAATATCTCCGTATCGCTTGGAATAGCCGTGTGGGATTTGATGGTGAAGTTGGAGGAATTTTAAACTTAAGAAGAAAGAATTTGACAATTCTCCCTTTTTAATTAATCCTTCAGGAATCGATAGCGGATCCCGAATGAGCCCCGAAATAAAGCGCCTTCATCGAAGCTTATTATCGGTGCTGCTTCAATGTGAAAACCAAAATCCTTCCTATTGAAAGGAAAATAATTAATCCCAGAGGTAATCACAGCTCCATCAAGCAAATTTGCTCTAATTCCTGCCCCAATGTAGATCTGTGTCGATTCTTCTGATTTGAGCATGTAGTTTCCAATTAACTCAAAGCCCAAATCTTCTACATAGTTATCTGTTCCAATTCGAAGCTCAGGAATCCATTTCTCTCCAAATTGGTGATTGACTCCGATAAAAGGCAGATTACTTTGGTGAAAAGCGACGGTGGTCTGCGAAAAGGCGGCCGCAGAAAGCAGCATAAAACAAGCTATTAATAAGGATTTTTTCATCCTACAAAACTAACGCTTGTAAATTAAAAACCTAATTCACTGAGCCTAATATGTGTCTTGATCATGTTGGAGCTGGCCTTGGCGACTATTTTTCCGGATTCTTTTCTGATGACGGCTTCCCAATGATTCAAATTTGAGCCTGATCGGACGAGTTTTTGTCGTTACTTCTAGCTTTTCATCGATTTGTGCAGCGGACAAAAAATCCACGTTCAAGTTGATACTCGTCATCAGATGTTCTGAACCAGCGACAAAATTCCCCATCCCAATCACATCATCCAGCATCAGCGAAGCGACACCACCGTGCAGGATTTTTCCAGGGTTACACATTTCCGAACGCACAGTGTAGGCAACCCGAATGTGGTGTGAATCGATGTCCAAAAGCGTTCCTTCAAGCCAATTACCGGCCAGAGAGGGCGTTTTATCCAGTTTTCTTCCTATTTGCGACTTGAATAGTTCCAAGCGCGGATTTGAGTGGTTTTCCATTCTAGTCGGTTTTTGCCAAAAGTCGAAGATAGTCATCCATTACGGTTTTCAGCGCCTGCTTTTCTTTTTCTCCAGCCCAAAGCGGATAGCTTTCTCCTTCTACCGCCAGCTCAAAATCCAGGTCTTTTTCAATTGCGAACAACAGTTTTTGAAATAGGGAGAGATGATCCTGATTGTTTCCGTTGGCAAAATCGTAGGTTTTCATCTCACCTAGACTGTCTACCTGGATTTGTATAGGCCATTCGGCGTTTTTGAGTTCAAAATAGATATATGCTTCGTCCTTTGTGGGATTCATCAGAATCACCAAGTCCAGCGTAGGTCTGGATTCTGTTTGCAGCCGTTGGCGGTGTCGGAAAAGCACCATTCCGGCGTCCTTTCGGTTTTCCCGCTCATAATTGATGGATCGTACATTTTGGAAATAAATACGGTCGGAATCGGCTACTCGGAAGGTGCGATCTTCGCCAGTATTATCAGCTCGATAGCTATTAAAAAATGAGAGAACGAGAACCACCCCCAACGCCGAAAAAATGAAGATTTTCAAAATCTTGATCAACTCCGGAGTGAATATGGGGTCTCGTTGTTTCATTTTCTCCAATTAAAAGAACGCGGGTCTCCCTTATCGCTATTACCTCACATAGGAACCAGCATTCATGTCTATAGACGTCCCAGTGGCATGGTCTGCAAGTCCGGAGCAAAGAAGCGTGACCATAGGAGCAATGTCTTCCGGAAGTGTCAGCTCCTTCAAAGCGATATCTTTCAGCGCAAAATCCTCCCCATATTCTTCCAAAATCTCGTTGGCCATATCTGTTCGGGTAAATCCTGGGGCAATTAGAAATGCTTTAATTCCCTGCTTTCCGTAGTGCCTTGCTATCGATCGTGTCAAGCTTACCATGGCTCCCTTGGATGCCGCATAGGCCAAATAATCTGGGGTATCCCCTCTGAAGGCAGCCCGGGAAGAGATCATGACAATTCTTCCGTCTTCGAGAGGCTTCGCCTGATCTATAAATTCCTTTGACAGGACCCCAACCGCCGTAGCATTAACGGCCATTACCTTTTCCCAAATTTGAGTCCATTCCACGGTATCCAAGGAATCGGGAGCGGAAAGGGCAATACCTGCATTATTGACCAAAGCCGTCAAAGGCCCATATTTTTCTACAAGTTTTGGGATAAAGCCAATTACCTGGCTTAGCTGTGATAAATCGCAGGCCTCCATATAGCCTGGATTTTTAAGTTGGGCAAGAAGGCTTTGCGCTTCGTCTTTATTCGAATTATAATGAATGATGACTTCGGCCCCCGATTCGGAAAGTTGCCGAGCGATGGCCCGCCCGATTCCACGTGACGCGCCAGTTACCAAAATTCGCTGATTTTTGAGGGAGATGTTCATCAGGAAATCGATTCGTTTTTTACCAGTTTTCTCTCAACACCAAATGTTGGATGTGAGAGAGATGATGGGTGGAGTGCCAGGCGTACATTAGGGTTATTTCGCCCAACTCCTGACTGCGCTGCTTTTCGGGATGGAAGTAGGACCTGATATAATCTTCTTTACTCATAGCATCCAAAACGACCCCCCATTTGAAGTGAATGGCTTTAATGATGGCAAGCGAGGGCTCTATGGGGAGCTTAGAGTCCGACAAGTTTGCCCATGCCGCCTCATCATAGGGCTTGATGGTAGGGTTTTGTTCAGTCAGCGCTAGTTTGAATCTAACGAAAGCATTCATATGACTATCAGCACAATGATGCACAAGTTGCCTGACAGTCCATCCTCCCGGTCGATAAGGCGTGTCCAGCTGGGCTGGGGAAAGAGGGCTGACGGCGGTAAAAAGATGAGCTGGAAAAGATTTGATCGTGGCAATTGCCTCGCTGATCAAACCTGGCTCGGTCGTTTCGGGTTTTTGAAACTTACCGATCGGATATTTAAGAAACTCGATATCTATGTCCATGCTAAAAGACTATTGGCCACCTGCGGCGATGGTGGCCAAATCTACATGTTTTGCCCCACAGTCCAAAAGCACGTTGGCGCACGCACAAAGCGTCGCGCCAGTGGTAATCACGTCATCCACTAGTAAAATCCTCAAACCTTGGACATTTCCGCCATTTCTCAAATCAAATACCTCTTCCACGTTTTCGAGGCGCTGGAGCCTTGTCTTTTTTGTCTGCGTCTCGGTAAATTTTCGCCTCTCCAGCAAGTTTTCAAGCCTGATATTCATCGATTTCGACAGCCCTTTGCCAAACTCCTCACTTTGGTTATAGCCGCGCCTTTTCTGCTTCATGGGATGCAGCGGCACAGGTACGATCACATCCCACTCCGATTGTAGTCTTTCATTAACCAGCGAAAGGCCGAACAGGCGCCCCATTTCGACTCCGATCTCAGGCATGTTTCGATACTTGAGCTGATGGAGCAATTTTTGGCTTTTTCCTTTTTTGGAGAACCTTAGAAAAGCCATGACCCGACTTACAGGCATCAGTCCCCTGATCTTCGAAGTAAGTTCATTGTCAAACGCTCTCATATGAAAGTTGGCCAAAGGAAGAGAGCCTTGGCAGACAGTGCACAGACAGGGTTCAAAATCAAAAAGTGCCCGCCCACATTGGAGGCAATTTCGGGGGAAAATGAGATCCAAAAAATCTTGCAGAAAAAGTAAACGCATCAGTAAAAACTTCTGTTGTTAGCCCTTGGGGTTGAATATGCAGTATATTTGCATCTTACAAAGTATTAATCCTTAAGTTAATGAATCTGATAGAAGAATTCAACGCCTACAGAGCCAAGATGAACGAAAAAATCATGGCTGAGGATAACAAAGTCATCAAGCGGTTTTTCAACTTGGATACAAACACTTACGCTGAGGGCGAGTTGGACATCAAGACCAAGGAAATGATAGGTTTGGCGTGCTCCATGGTGCTACGGTGCGACGACTGCATCAAATACCATTTAGGAAAGAGTCATGAAGCAGGATTAAAAAAGGAAGAGATCTTCGAGGTGTTCTCGATCGCTTTGGTGATCGGCGGTTCAATTGTAATCCCACACCTTCGCAGGGCTGTAGAATACTGGGAACAACTTGATAATCAATAGGTTATACGATGTTTAAGCGCGATTTAGACTTGGAAAAACGCTGGTCCAAACTATTGGAAGGACTGAAGGAGACCATTGGCAAAAAACCAAACGACTTGAATGGCGTACTCTTTTTGATAGGCGTTCAGGAACTTGGCAAAGGGACCCGCGCATTTTCCAAGGAGCAAAAGCAGGATTTGATGCACATTGCCATATGTAAGGTGCTCAGCTACTCCGGATTTTATGAATTAGATTTCGTTGACCAAGAAGGCTGGCCCCATTGGAATCTGGTAAAAGAGCTACCACATTTCGACCTGCTCGCACAGGAAAAACTGCTTAAACTCCATGTCTTGGAGTATTTTGAAAAAGAATACCAAATTGAAATCTGAATGAAACTGATCTCCTACAATGTCAACGGGATACGGGCAGCTATGAACAAAGGATTTGTACAATGGTTGACTAGCGAAAATCCCGATGTCATCGGCCTGCAGGAAATCAAGGCGCAGGAAAAGGATGTCAATACTGCCATCTTCGAGGATTTGGGATATTATCACTACTGGTTTCCCGCACTGAAAAAAGGGTACAGTGGTGTGGCTATCTTAACCAAGACAAAACCAAAATCCATAAAGCATGGAATGGGCCTAAACCGTTATGATGATGAGGGCAGACTAATTCAGGCAGACTTTGAAAATTTTTCCTTCATCTCATCCTATTTTCCATCAGGTACGACTGGGGATATTCGCCAAAGATTCAAGTACGACTTCCTTGACGATATCTTTGGGTACATGCAGGATTTGAAAGAAAACAATCCCAACTTGATTCTCAGTGGAGACTATAATATTTGCCACAAGGCAATCGACATCCATAATCCAATAGCAAACAAAAACACATCAGGGTTCTTACCCGAAGAACGTGCCTGGATGGATAGGTTCACGGAATCAGGCTTTATTGATAGCTTCCGACATTTCAACCCACTCCCCCATCACTATAGCTGGTGGAGTTATAGAGCCAACTCACGAGCTAAAAACTTGGGATGGAGAATAGATTACCATATGGCTACCAATGAATTGCAAAATAGACTGAAAAGAGCCGTAATTTTGCCGGATATCATCCATTCGGATCATTGTCCGGTGATGCTAGAAATCGCGTAAGAATAACTCAACGAGAACTGAATCATAGAAAAATTCCCAGATGAAGTCCATTAAAATTTCAATTCCATCTCTAATCGAGAATATAAAGGTCATCGAAAGCTTTATCGATAATGCGAAAGACAAATTTGAGATAAATGATGACATCTATGGGAACATCATGATATCCGTGACAGAATGTATCAGCAATGCAATCATTCACGGAAACAAAAGTGACAAAAACAAACTCGTTCACTTAGAACTGACGATGGAGGACGATCAGCTCAAATTCATCATCGAAGACGAAGGAGAAGGCTTTGATCTGCAAGAGCTACAAGATCCAACAGCTCCAGAAAATATAGAAAAGCCAGGCGGCAGAGGGATTTTCCTTATTCGTCACCTAAGCGATGATGTTAAATTTGAAGAAGGGGGAAAGAAAACAGTCCTTTCATTTTACATGGAATAGGCATGGCTATAAATTTCTTTTCAGAAGATGTAAAATTCAATCTACTCGAAAAAAACCGAAGGAAAAATTGGCTAAAATCTCTCGCTAAATCTGAAAACTTCAGGATCGGAGAACTCAATTACATATTTTGCTCGGACGAGTACCTATATCAAATCAATACCGAATACCTAAATCACCGCACCTATACTGATATCATAACATTCGACAACTCCGAGGAAAGCCAGGTGATCGAAGGGGATATATTTATCAGCATAGACAGAGTGAGAGAAAACGCCTCAAAACACCAACAAGAGGAGACTTCAGAATTAAGCAGAGTAATCAGCCATGGGCTTTTTCACTTGATGGGGTACAAAGATAAGTCCGAAGAACAATCCGCGATCATGAGGTCTCAAGAAGAACTTGCCATCAAACTATACGAAAACACTTAACTGTTTCACGTGAAACAGCTAGCTGGCTGGTGTATACTAGCAAGAGGTTCCACGTGAAACACAACAAAAAATATCATGTTTCCAATATACGATGTGATTGTAGTCGGTGCAGGCCACGCAGGCTGTGAGGCAGCTCATGCAGCGGCGTCAATGGGATCAAAAGTCCTGCTATGTACCATGAACATGAACACTATCGCCCAAATGTCCTGCAATCCAGCAATGGGAGGCGTCGCAAAAGGGCAAATCGTGCGAGAAATAGATGCGCTTGGTGGAATGTCGGGCATCATATCCGACAAATCCATGATTCAATTCAGGATGCTCAACCGATCAAAAGGCCCGGCAATGTGGTCACCCAGATCTCAAAATGATCGTATGAGGTTTGCGGAAGAATGGAGACTTGCACTTGAAAAAAACCAAAACGTCGACTTTTGGCAAGAGATGATATCAGGATTACTCGTTAAAGACGGTAAAGTTTGTGGAGTAAAGACAGGAATAGGCGTAGAAATAAACTCCAAATCAGTCGTACTCACCAACGGGACTTTTCTAAATGGAGTGATCCACATCGGGGAAAAACAATTTGGAGGGGGAAGAACAGGGGAATCCGCAGCGAAAGGAATTACCGAACAGCTCGTGCAACTAGGGTTCGAAGCTGGACGGATGAAAACAGGCACGCCGCCGAGAGTGGACGGAAGAAGTCTAGACTACGGAAAAATGGAAGAACAATTCGGTGATGAAAACCCGGAGAAATTCTCCTATTTAGATTCTACACAACCGTTAAAAGAACAAAGGAGTTGCTGGATCACCTATACCAATAAAGAAGTGCATCAAACCTTGGAAACGGGTTTCGATCGATCCCCAATGTTCAACGGAAGGATTCAAGGTCTTGGCCCAAGATATTGTCCTAGCATTGAAGACAAAATAAACAGATTTGCTGAAAGGGATAGACATCAAATTTTTGTAGAGCCAGAAGGATGGAATACCGTAGAAATCTATGTCAACGGCTACTCTACATCGCTGCCCGAAGACGTCCAATACAAAGCGTTACGAATGATCCCTGGGTTCGAAAACGCCAAAATGTTCCGTCCCGGCTATGCCATAGAGTATGATTTCTTCCCTCCAACGCAGCTTAAGCTATCCTTAGAAACCCTTCTTATAGAAAACCTGTACTTTGCTGGCCAAATCAACGGAACTACCGGCTACGAGGAAGCCGCATCACAGGGATTGATCGCTGGAATAAATGCCAGCTTAAAAGTGCAAGAAAAAGATCCGTTTATCCTCAAGAGATCGGATGCATACATAGGAGTTTTGGTCGATGACTTGATAAATAAAGGCACCGAGGAGCCTTACAGGATGTTTACCTCTAGGGCAGAATTTCGACTTCTATTGCGGCAAGACAATGCAGATTTACGTCTTACCAAACTCGGCTACGATATCGGCCTTGCTTCTGAGGATCGATTCAAAAAGATGCTCGACAAGAAATCAGCCACAGCAAGCTTGATCAACGAGCTAAAACAGAAAAAAATGGGTCCAGAAGGTGCAAATTCCATATTGGAATCAATGGGAACCGCTACCATTCAGGAAAAAACAAGCGCTGAAAAACTTTTGAAACGCCCTCAGATAGGTGTTCGTGAACTAATGTCCTTAGATGAAGGCCTGCGGGAAAGTCTAAATAAATATACCAAAGAAGTCCAAGAACAAGCGGAAATCCAGATCAAGTACGATAGCTATATCGATAAAGAACAGCAAATGGTGGCCAAACTTTCCAATATGGAAAATTTCCGAATACCTCATCGTTTCGACTATCTCTCTATCACAGCCTTGTCCAACGAAGGAAAACAAAAACTAAACAAAATCCGACCGGAAACCCTCGGACAAGCCTCACGGATCAGCGGAGTTTCGCCTGCCGATTTGTCTATATTAACAGTCTATTTGGGACGATAAAATGCTAGAACGACTCAGTAAGTGCCCACTCTGTAAAAGTGGGCTTTTTCTTAACTACACTGAAATAATTGACCACGCAGTGACCAAGGAAATCTTCGTACTCTGCAAATGCTCAAACTGCCAACTGCTTTTTACCAATCCGAGACCTGTTCAGGAAAAAATAGGTCCATATTACGACTTTCCAGAATACTACTCACACGAGGATAAGGCAAAAAATATAACGCAATGGATCTATCAAAAGGTCAGAAACTATAGCATAACCAAAAAAATAACTTCGATTGAAAAGATGATTCCAACAGGAAGCCTCTTGGACTACGGTTGTGGAACTGGGGAATTGTTAGTTGCCGCAAAGCAGCGGGGATGGAAGATTGCAGGAGTTGAACCTAACGACAAAGCTAGAAAGCAAGCCAGCCAAAAATTGAACAAAAAGGTCAAAGCGTCCATCGATGAGTTAAAGAAAAATTCCTCCTTTGACGTGATTACTCTTTACCACGTATTAGAGCACATTCACCAGCTCAGGAAAACTGTGAAAAAAATCGTATCACACTTAAAATCAGATGGTTACCTACTTATAGCCGTCCCAAATCATCAAAGTTGGGACGGAAAAAAATACGGGCAATATTGGGCCGGTTGGGATGTCCCAAGACACCTATACCACTTTGGGCAGGACTCTATGAAAAAGTTCGAGGAAGAGTTCGGAGTCGAATTGAAGGAAACGCAGCCGATGAAATTCGACAGCTTCTATGTCTCCCTACTTTCCGAAGGCTATATGGATAAGTCATCCACACTAATCTCCAAATATTCCAAAGCAATTCGGGCGGGACTTAATTCAAACAGAGCCGCAAAAACTCCAGGCCAATTTTCCAGCAACATTTTCGTTTTCCAAAAGAAGTGAAAAAACTAAGATTACTGCTATTCGGATTCACCCTATTGCTAGCCTATTCCTGTGCAAAACAAAGCACGCCTACAGGTGGACCCAGAGACGAAGACGCTCCGATTCTCATTTCATCCGATCCGGTCACAGAAAGCCTCAACACTAAGCCTGAAACGATCACACTGACTTTTGATGAATACATCAAACTGGAAAACCCATCTAAAGGAATAGTGATCACACCTAGAATAGCCAAAGACGAAGTCGAATTTACTGCGCTGAAAAATGTAGTCACAATCAAGCTCAACCAGGAGCTCGAGGACAGCACCACCTACGTTTTTGACTTTCAAAAATCCGTGGTGGACATCTCCGAAGAAAATCCAGCAGAGAACCTTAAACTGGTTTTCTCAACAGGCTCAGCGATAGATAGTATTAGTCTTTCCGGAAAAGTGAACTTTTACTTTCCAGGATCAAAACCTGACTTCAAGGACGTTCTTGTCGGCATATATCCTCTAGGAGACACTACTGACGTGCTCACCGCACCTCCATACTATCTAAGCCAAGTCGACACAGCAGGAAATTTCCGAATCAGCAACATCAAAAACGGAAAGTATATGGCCTATGCTTGGAAAGACGCAAACGGTACGCTCAAAGCCGAATTCAAATCAGAAGAATATGATTTTGCACTAGACACATTGGTCTTAAACCAGAACTTGGAAAACCTCAACTTCAACCTCTCCAAAGCTGATATCACTCCAATCCGAATCCTGAGGACGGCAACATTTGGACAAAATTTCGATGTCATTGTAAACCGAACACCCGCTTCGATTACCGTCGAAAACGATTTACTCGGTGAGGAATATTTCTTTAGCAATACAGATGGACGCATCAGAATATATTCAAAGAACCCAAAACCAGACAGCATTCCCTTCCAAATCAATGTTACCGATTCACTGGGATTCAGCAAAGACACCCTGGTCTGGGCTAAATTCCCAGAATCGGAAAGAAAACCTGAAAAACTCACCGTATCGGCAAACTCGGGCAAAAACTTCTATAGAAACCTCGAGGTCGAGCTGAAGTTCAACAAACCCCTTAAATCGATCAGCACGGACTCCTTATACATATCCTACGACAGCGCTTCCATCATACCCGTAAAAGAGTCCATGATGTCATACAGCGATTCATCTATGCGGGATATTCTGAAGATCCTAGTCACAATTCCCGACTCTCTTTCGCAGGAAATATTCACCCTCAAAGCCGCAGATTCGACTTTCACGGATACAGAAAACCAAAAAAACGAAACAGCTCTGCTAGCAAATTACAGAAAATTGAAACGTGAGGGTCTCGCAGACGAAATCGCTGGAACCATACAGGACGCAAGCCCGCCGTTTATTGTCCAGTTGCTGAACACCAAAAACGAAATCGCCCAAGAGCAATTTCTAGAAGACACCAATTCTTATTCCTTCAAAATGGTGGAGCCCGGAACTTTTAAAATTAGGGTAATAGAGGATCTCAACGGAAACCAACGCTGGGATCCATCGAACTTTACCCAAAGGAAGCTCGCAGAGAGAGTGTTCTACTTCGTCAATACAGAACGCCAAGCGACCTTGGTGATCAGAAGCGGCTGGTCTCTGCAGGACCAAAACATCCAAGCTTCTGACCCAACTGGACTTCGAAAAGACTAGCCTAGTCCCTGTGGAAAAGCAGAGAATTGCTGTCGATAACTTCATGAAAAGTCCCGATTAGATGCAAGCTTGCCAACAAATCCAAAGCGAATCAATCGAACTGAAAAATATTTGGGGAAAAGCGATCTCTTATCCACAACGTAATTGAGGGCTTTCCACAGCCAAATTAACCACAACACAGTGCACCGGAATAATCCACCAAAATCAAGAGTTTCTGATAACTCACAGAAGCACAGAATCGAACAAGTGGAAAAACGGTTGATAACTTGTCAAAACAGACTTGGAACCCGACCCATTCATGTGGTCAACTTTTATCCCTTCGATTATCAACAAATCCACAGCCTTAATAACCTTAATAGTTTTTATTTAAATAAATAATTAATAGAGTTATTACCACGTGGATTCTGTGGATAGCTTTTGTGATTGAGATTGGGAATGGGTAATATTAAAATAGGCAAACCCAAAAGAATTGATGGATCTCAATAGACTCTTCGATCTGATTCCCTATCAGATTTCCAAGTACGACAAAACGGTCGCATTGGGCCACAAGGAAGACGAAGTCTGGAAAACCTATTCTTCAAAAGATCTAAAAAGGATTGTAGACAATCTCAGTTTGGGACTGCTAGCCTCTGGGCTTAGTGCTGGAGAAAAAGTAGCAATCATCTCCGAGAATCGGCCGGAGTGGAATTTTGTCGATTTTGCCTTGCAGCAGATTGGTGCTATTTCAGTGCCTGTCTACCCTACCATCACTACGGAGGACTATGCCTATATCTTCGATCATGCTGAGGTAAAAATGCTCTTTGTGGGAGATCAGACGATCTATTCAAAAGCTTCTGAAGTAGCCGCAGGTCGAAGCATTTATTCATTTGATCTGATAGATGGTGTGGATCATTGGCACATGTTGGAGCAACTTGGCGAAACCGGGGATCTCGCCAGATTAGAACAAAGCAGAAGTCGGATCAAAGGTGAAGACCTCGTCACGATCATTTATACCTCAGGTACCACGGGCAGACCGAAAGGAGTAATGCTAAGCCATTCCAATATTCTCTCCAACGTCCTCTCGGTAGCCGAGAGGATGACCCCGCCCGCTGGAGTTTCGACAGCCCTCAGCTTTCTCCCTCTTTGCCACATCTATGAGCGCACTGGCTTTTTCTGCTTTATATACCTTGGGTTTTCGGTCTATTATGCGGAGAGCATGGATCGGATAGGCGAAAACGTGAAGGAAGTCCAGCCCGATGTGTTTAACACGGTACCGCGACTTTTGGAGAAAGTGTATGATAAAATAGTCGCCAGAGGCTATCAATTGAAGGGCTTGAAAAAGAATCTCTTCTTTTGGGCACTGGATTTGGGTCTTCGCTATGAACCGACCCGCAATATGGGAGCATGGTACCGCTTCCAATTGAGAATGGCTAACAAGTTGATTTTCTCAAAATGGCGTGCGGCCTTGGGTGGTAATATTGTACAGATCAATTCCGGCGCTTCTGCGCTGCAGGCTCGTTTGGCCAGGGTTTTTTGGGCGGCAGGGATTCGGGTTTGCGAAGGCTACGGCTTGACGGAGACCTCACCGGTGGTATCTGCGTCAATCGGGACACCGGATGGGATACGCATCGGCTATGTCGGAAAGGTGGTCAAAGATGTCCAAGTAAAAATCGCTTCAGACGGCGAGATTCTCGTCAAAGGACCCAATATCATGCAAGGGTACTACAAGCAGCCTGATACCACCGCAGAGGTCCTTAAAAATGGCTGGTTTCATACCGGTGATATCGGGGAGTTTGACGGAGATTACCTCAAGATCACCGATCGCAAAAAAGAAATGTTCAAAACCTCTGGAGGCAAGTACATCGCGCCTCAGGTAATCGAGAATAAATTCAAAGAGTCCTCCTTGATCGAACAGGTAATGATAGTGGGTGATGGGAGAAACTATCCAGCAGCACTCATTGTCCCCAATTTTGAGGCATTGCATGATTACTGTCGGCGAAAGGAAATACCCTATTCTACGGATGCTGAGATGATAGTCAAGCGGGAGATCCGGGAGAAATACCAATCGGAGATTGATGGCTTGAACAAATATTTTGCGAAATGGGAACAAATCAAGCGCTTTCGACTACTTGACGAGCCCTGGGGTATAGATTCCGGAGAGTTGACTCCCACGATGAAATTGAAGAGGAAAGTGATCATCCAAAAATTCATTGATGAAATAGAAAAGATCTACCAGCCTTCCTAGGTAGGTATGGGCAATTGTCGATTTTTTAACAAAAAGGTCAGCTCAAAATTACTTTTTGGGTAAAGGGATTTTAGGCCATTTTTGTTTGGATTTCCTTGTAATGTCGACCAAGTTTTAAACCATTGTTCTTTGATCCTGTAGAATGGCAGTTTTTAATTTGTGATGCATGCATAACTTTTTTGAAAATAGTATGCATGCATACAAAATATATTCTAAATTAGGTCAGCTCAAATTCAGCTTTTGATTGCCATGAAAAGAGAAGAGACTGTAGACTATCACATCAAAAGTGCTTGGCATGCCATCTCCAGGATGTATAATCAGCAGGCAGCCGAGGAGGGATTTACGACTGCGATCGGATTTGTGCTGATCAATATCCACTCCAAAGACGGAACACCAGCCACCAAGATTGCGCCTTTGATCGGATTGGAGACGCGCAGCCTTACCCGCATGCTAAAGACGATGGAGGAGAAGGGATTGATTTTCAAAAAGGCCGACCCTTTGGACAAGCGTTCGGTTCGGATTTTTCTGACTGAGGAAGGGAAGGAGAAAAAGGAAAGATCAATCAAAACCATCATGGAATTCAACGAGCAGGTTCGTGAAGTGGTCAGTCCACAAGAACTGCAAACCTTTTTTGGCGTATTTGAAAAGATCCAACTGGTAATAGACCAGGTCAATGGAAACGAAGTCAACAAGCCTGTATTTGAAATGTAAACCAATCTTCCCAAAGCACATCTGTGTGCCAAAAACTCAATGCAATGAACAGAACCATTAAGAAGGTAGCCATTTTAGGTTCGGGGGTGATGGGATCACGTATCGCCTGTCATTTCGCCAACATTGGCGTTCAGGTACTTTTGCTGGATATAATCCCTTTTGAACTGTCCGAAGAGGAGCTAAAAAAAGGATTGACCAAAGAGCATCCCGCGGTCCGCAACAGGATCGTAAACACAGCCCTACAAAATACCCTGAAGTCCAACCCCTCTCCGATCTACGACAAAGCTTTCGCCAGCCAGATCACGACGGGCAATTTCGACGATGACCTACCCAAGATCAAGGACTACGATTGGGTGATGGAAGTCGTTGTGGAGCGACTGGATATCAAGCAGTCGCTTTACGAGAAGGTGGAGAAATTCAGAAAGCCTGGTTCTCTGGTCACCTCCAATACTTCCGGTATTCCCATGCATATGATGTGCGAAGGCAGGAGCGAAGACTTTCAATCCAATTTCGCCGGTACTCACTTTTTCAATCCTCCAAGATATCTGAGGCTTTTGGAAATCATTCCAGGTCCGAAAACAAAACCGGAAATCATCGACTTCTTGATGGAATACGGGGATCGGTTTTTGGGAAAAGAGACCGTCCTGTGCAAGGACACTCCGGCGTTCATCGCAAACCGCATTGGGGTCTATGCGATCATCTCTGGAATGCACGCCATAGAAAAAATGGGCCTGAGCGTCTCCGAAGTGGATAAACTTACCGGGCCGGTCATAGGGAGAGCCAAATCGGCAACCTTTCGGACTATGGACGTGGTCGGGCTTGACACCACGGTCAACGTAGCCAATAACCTATACAAAGCCCTACCCCACGATGAGTCTCGGGATAAATTCAAACTCCCGCATATCGTCGAGGTGCTCTACAACAACAAGTGGTTTGGCGACAAAACCGGACAAGGCTATTTCAAGATGATCCGCCACAAGGATGGAAGCAAGGAACTCAAGGAGCTCGATCTGAAGAGCTTTGAATACAAAGACGTAGAGAAGCCTAAGTTCAAAGCCTTGGAAGCTTCCAAGGATATAGAGGACCTCAAAAAACGAATCAAGTTTTTGGTCAACTTCGACGATAAAGCGGGTGAATTTTATCGTGCGTCATTCTACGATCTATTTAGATACTGTTCCAACCGTATCCCGGAGATCTCCGATGAGCTCTACCGCATAGACCAAGCGGTCTGCGCTGGATTTGGATGGGAGCTGGGGCCCTTTGAGACATGGGATGTGTTGGGAGTGAAAGAAACGCTCGAAAAAATGGAAGCCGCTGGAGAGAATCCAGCAGCATGGGTAAAAGAGATGCTGGATGCTGGTAACACATCCTTCTACAAAGTCGAGAATGGCAAGAAGCTTTTTTACGACATCCCCAGCAAATCCTACCAAGAGATCCCAGGAACAAAAGACTTCATCATCCTCGATACGCTCAAGTCCGCAGGCAAGAAAGTTTGGGGAAATGCCGGCTCCACGGTCTACGACATGGGTGACGATGTGATTGGATTGGAGTTCCACACGAAGATGAACTCCATGGGCTCCGAGGTAATCGAAGGCATCAACACGGCAATCGGCATGGCAGAGAAGTCATACAAAGGACTGGTGGTTGGCAACGAAGGGGCAAACTTCTCCGCGGGAGCCAATCTGGCCATGCTGTTCATGTTTGCAGGTGATCAGGATTTTGACGAGATCAATTTGATGGTCGCACAGTTTCAAAATACTATGATGCGGGCACGTTATTCTTCCATCCCGGTAGTTCTCGCTCCGCATAATATGGCCTTGGGCGGTGGCTGCGAGCTTTCCCTCCATTCTGACCATATCCAAGCTCATGCAGAGTTGTATATGGGCTTAGTGGAAGTAGGTGTCGGGCTGATACCGGCGGGAGGCGGTACCAAGGAGATGACGCTGCGATATTCCAATTCCATCCACAGTGGAGATGTGGAGCTCAACCGGCTGCAAGAGTACTTCATGAACATCGCGACCGCGAAAGTTTCGACCTCAGCTGAGGAAGCGAGGGGCTTGGGTTATTTGCGAAAAAGTGATGCAGTCTCCATCAATAGGAAGCGCCAACTCACCGATGCCAAAGAGAAAGTCTTGGCCCTGGCGGAAGCTGGCTATACACAACCGATAGAGCAGACGAATATTAAGGTGCAGGGAAAAACCTCCCTGGCGCTCTTCGAAGCGGGAATCACGGGCATGCAGTACGGAGCCTATATTTCTGAGCACGACGCCAAAATCGCGCGAAAATTAGCCTGGGTAATGTCCGGAGGGGATTTGTCATCCCCGACAGAGGTCAGCGAGCGATATCTGCTTGATTTGGAGAGGGAGGCCTTCTTGAGCTTGACTGGGGAGAAAAAAACCCTTGAGCGGATACATAGCATTCTTTTTAAAGGAAAACCGCTAAGAAACTAAAGTATCAAGTATCTAGTACGAAGTAACAAGAGATTTTAAACCCATCTAATCATGCACAACTTCAAAGAACTCAAAGTATGGCAGAAGGCTGTCGATTTCGCCGTGAAGATCTATTCTGTAACCAAGCTGTTTCCCAATGAGGAAAAGTTTGGACTGGTTTCACAGATGAGAAGAGCTGGAATCTCGATTCCCTCTAACATTGCCGAGGGCTGTGCCAAAACTTCCCGTAAGTCTCTTGTAAACTCATTGGAGATCAGCTTGGGAGAAAGTTTTGAACTGGAGACACAGATGATCATCTCAGAGCGCGTTGGGATACTGAATCTTGAAACAGCAAGAGAGATGGAAGTGGATCTTGCTGAAGTGCAGCGCATGATCATGGGTTTAAAGACCTCAATTGAGGCAAAGTCTTGATACCAGCTACTCAATACTAGATACTCTCAACTAAAAATAACCATGGAAGCATACATAATCAACGGATATAGATCGGCGGTAGGAAAGTCGAAAAAAGGAGGTTTCAGATTTTATAGACCGGACGACCTCGCTGCGGATGTCATCAAGCATCTCATTGCCAATACGCCGGGCTTGGAGACCAAAATGGTTGATGATTTAATCGTCGGCAATGCGGTACCCGAAGCGGAACAAGGGATGCAGATGGGCAGAATGATCTCACTTTTGGCGTTGGGAGTAGATAACCCTGGATTTATCATCAACAGATATTGCGGTTCTGGCTTGGAAGCTATCGCCCTAGCAGTGGGCAAAATCAAAGCGGGAATGGCAGACTGCATCATTGCAGGAGGCACGGAGTCTATGTCTCTGGTGCCGATGATGGGTTACAAGACAGCCCTCAACTACAAGATCGCAACGGAAACGCCTTCCTACTACATCAGTATGGGATTGACTGCAGAGGAGCTTGCAAAAGAGTACGGAATCACCAGAGAGGAGTCCGATGCTTTTTCTGTCAAATCCCACGAAAAGGCCTTGGCCGCGATTGCTGCGGGCAAGTTCAAGGACGAGATCGTACCTGTGGAAGTGGAAGAAACCTATCTCGATGAGAAAGGAAAAAAGAAGACGAGAAAATTCTCCGTAGATACCGATGAAGGGCCTCGGGCAGGGACGACACAGGATGTGTTGGCTGGATTGAAGCCCGCCTTCAAAAATGGAGGACAGGTCACCGCGGGAAATTCCTCCCAAACTTCCGATGGAGCTGCTTTCGTTGTAGTAATGTCTGAGCGTCTGATGAAATCCCTGAATCTGGAGCCTGTGGCCAGACTGATGTCCTACTCCGTTGCCGGTGTTGACCCAAGAATCATGGGAATAGGACCTCGGGAAGCTGTGCCAAAAGCACTGAAGCAGGCAGGCTTGACGCTCGCTGACATCGACTTGATAGAGCTGAACGAAGCGTTTGCGGCGCAGGGACTGGCCGTGATGAAGTCTTTGGACATGAATCCGGACATTGTCAACGTCAACGGCGGAGCCGTCGCTTTGGGCCATCCGCTCGGATGTACCGGAGCCAAGCTATCCGTGCAGATATTCAACGAACTTCGTCGCCAAAACAAAAAGCATGGTCTAGTCACTGCTTGTGTAGGTGGCGGACAAGGTGTTGCTGGCGTCTATGAGTTGCTGAAGTAGGTAGACCATGGACGAATGACCTAAGAAAAACCATTTCTCCATTCGACATTCTGAATAGACGGGATTCCTAACTCTGAACATTGAACAAAAAAACATATACGATACATGAACACCTTATCCAAAGCAATCCAGGGAGGTGAATTTCTCGTCAGAGAGACACCAGCACAGGATATCTTCATACCTGAGGAATTTAGTGAAGAACAAAAAATGATGGCTCAGGCCTGCCAGGACTTCATCGATACGGAGATCACTCCGAGGATTGAAGAGATTGACAGCATGAAGCATCCCGAGCTGGTGCCGGAGATTCTCAGAAAAGCCGGAGAGCTAGGGCTTTTGGGCGTTTCCATTCCGGAGGAGTACGGGGGTCTAGGCATGAGCGTCAATACGGCCATGCTGATAGCGGATATCATTGGCGCAGCCGGTTCTTTCTCTACCACCTACGGAGCGCACACAGGGATCGGTACTCTGCCCATCCTATACTATGGTACTGAGGAGCAAAAACAAAAGTATCTGCCCAAGCTAGCGACGGGTGAATGGGCTTCCTGCTACTGTCTCACCGAGCCGGACGCAGGCTCTGATGCGAATAGTGGAAAAACAAAGGCAGTTCTCTCTGCTGACGGTAGCCACTACTTGATCAATGGACAGAAGATGTGGATCTCCAACGCCGGTTTTGCGGACTTGTTCATCGTCTTTGCGAAAATTGAAGATGACAAAAACCTCACTGCCTTCATCGTGGAAAAGACCTTTGGAGGCATTACTATGAATGAGGAGGAGAAAAAAATGGGCATCAAGGGCTCTTCTACCCGTCAGGTTTTTTTCAACGACTGTCCGGTTCCGGTGGAAAACATGCTTTCGGAGCGCCAAAATGGCTTCAAGATCGCCGTCAATGTCCTCAACATCGGCAGGATCAAGCTAGGCTCAGGAGTCTTGGGTGGAGTTCGTACGGTTATCAGCCGCTCCATCGCCTACTCCACGGAGCGTAGGCAGTTTGGCGTTAGCATCAATACATTTGGTGCAATCAAGTCAAAGCTGGCCGAGATGGCGATTCGAACCTACGTATCGGAGTCTCTTTGCTACAGAGCAGGTCAGGACATCGACGACCGGATAGATGCTTTGAAAGCCGAGGGCATAGACGAATCGGAAGCCAAGCTTAAAGGAGTAGAGGCATTCGCCATCGAATGCGCAATTGCCAAAATCCACGGCTCCGAAGTGCTCGACTACGCAGTAGACCAAGGTGTGCAGATCTACGGGGGAATGGGCTATTCTGCCGAAGCTCCCATGGAGCGTGCCTATCGGGATGCGCGTATCGCCCGCATTTATGAGGGTACGAATGAGATCAACCGTATGCTGATGGTGGGGATGGTGCTGAAAAGGGCCATGAAAGGGGAAATAAACCTCTTTGAGCCAGCTATGGCTGTCTCGGCCGAGCTGACTTCTGTTCCTTCCTTTGAGACCATTGATACTTCGGAGCTTTTCGCAGCTGAAAAAGAAGTCCTCAAAAAACTCAAGAAGGTATTTCTGATGGTTGGAGGCAAGGCGGCCATGGCTTTGCAGGACAAGATCGAGGACGAGCAGGAGATCATGATGAATCTGGCCGATGTGATGATCGAGATCTATGCTTGCGAATCAGCCATCCTCAGAGCAGAAAAGCTGGTAGGCCTCCGGGGTCAGCCTGCCTGCTCCCACCAGATAGCCATGGCCCAGGTTTACTTGGCCGAAGCGGTGGACAAAATCAACTCCGCAGCCAAGGAAGCGATCGCATCCTTCACCAAGGGAGACGAGCAAAAGGTGATGCTGATGGGTCTGAAGCGATTTACCAAAGCCGATTTGGTCAACACCAAGGAGCTCAGAAGACAGATTGCAGACCACATGATTGCAGAGGGAAAATATCCATTCTGATTTCAATAAGGGCTGACTAACGACAAGCCTTCAGTAGGATTTCCTGCGAAGGCTTGTTATTTTCAGTTGCCTAAACCCAAAGTTAAGGTCACTGCCGAGGGATAGAGCGGATTTTTCTAAACCGACTTTTTTTATGAAAAAAGAAAAGCTCCTGCTTATTGTTTTTGTTTTTTGCTCCGGCTTGGCCATTGCCCAAAAGCAAAAAGTGTCATTCAAAGACTCTTTAGACCACAAGCTTGATCTCAGTGATTGGGTATTGACCGCCCATGGTTTTATTCCCTTTCCTTCGATCATCACCGAGCCGGGGCTTGGTGGGTTTGGAGGGGCAATGTTTGGTGTATTCGTAGACCCCAACCCTCCCTACAGAGACAGTGTCGATGGCAAGGAAGTCCTTACCCGCGTCAAGCCAAACATTTACGGCGCCGGAGGGGCTGTGACTGTGAATGGCACTTGGATGATGGGGGCCGCGGCCATCGGTGTGATCAATAAATGGCGCTCCAACTACCGTCTGGTCACGGGCTACGCCGATGTGAATTTGGAATTTTACAGGACGTTTCCGGTTATCGGTGAGAAGAAATTTGAATTCAACATCCGTACGATCCCCATCACGGGTCAGCTGACCAAGCAGATTGGGAAAAGCGACTGGTACGCGGGACTGAATTACCTGTTTTTGAAAACTGAACTGGGTCTGACCAACTTTGAATTCCATGACGAAAAGGCGATAAATACGATCATCAGCCGTCCGAGTGTGCTAATAGAGTATGATGGGCGAGACAATATTTTTACACCGGATCGAGGGGTGCATTGGGTCACTTTGATCGGCAATTCGGCTGATTGGCTGGGCAGTGATTACTCCTATGGGATCGTGAGTTCTACGGTATTTTACTGGCTCCCAGTGAAGCCGACGTTGATCTCTGGATTCCGCGCGGAGGTTCAAAACCTATGGGGCGAGGCTCCTTTTTATATGCTTCCCTTTGTCAATCTGCGCGGCATTCCCGTCGCTCGCTACCAGGGCAATACCATCGCCACGGCAGAGACCGAATGGAGATGGGATTTCAGTCCCCGATTGAGTGTCGTGGGATTTGTCGGCACGGGCAAGGGTGTGATGAAAGAGGATTCCTGGGGCGATGATTCTTGGAAAACCTCTGGGGGAGCCGGCGCACGCTACCTGATCGCCCGCAAGCTTAAGCTGAGGATGGGAATCGACATCGCCCGAGGCCCGGAGGAGTGGGCGTACTATTTCGTCTTTGGGACTTCTTGGCGGAAATAAAAATGACGGTTTAACACTGATTCTTTTGCAAAAGGAGCTGCATGGCAACTTTTTGACCTCAGCACCTGATTCGTTTTCCCTTCCAAACTATTTAGAGGCCGGTATATAGGGGGGTGTATAACTTTTGGCTCACGGTACGGGCAAAGCCCGAAATGACTGAATTTTCCGCTATAATAGCCGATATCTTTGGTGAAAAAAGGAAGAAAGAATTTAACTAGGTGTTTTTCTTGGAAAAGGAAAACACCAAATTAGCGGCAATGAAAAATGCCCTGATACTGTCGCTGGCGAGCTGCCTACTGATTTTTTCCTGTTCACCCGTAAAAGAAGAATTTGGTACTGAAATTTCCACAGATGCAAGCCAAATATTGAAAGGGAAGGCGGTCTTTGAACAGCAATGCTCCACTTGTCACAATTTCAACGAAGATGCGATCGGCCCCAATTTGAGCGGGGTGACCAGACAAGTAGAAACTTCCTGGATTCGTCAATTCATCCGAAATCCCCAGCAGCTTTTTGATGCCAAAGATCAGCGAGCCCTGGAGCTATTAGCCAAATTCAAAACCCCAATGCCGGGATTTGCCCATTTGAGTGAAGATGTCGAAGCCATACTGAGCTATTTGCACACCTTTGAAACGCTCCCATTGGAAATCTCCGGGGATACCACATCCAACCTTATTCCGGAAAAAGTGGTGGATTCGGGAGTCAGATTGGAACTTGAGTTTTTTGCACAGCTTCCTCCATCCGATACCGTTCCTCCTTTGGCCAAAATGACCAAAATGGAGCCCATTCCGGGGACTGACCGGCTTATGATCAATGATCAGAGAATTGGAATTTATGAATTGGTCAATCAGCAGCCCATTCTTTTTCTAAATGTTTTGGAAAACCGCCCAGCAATGGTCAGCAAACCAGGTTGGGCTACGGGAGTGGGAAGTTTCGCATTTCATCCGGAATTTGAAACGAATGGACTTTTCTATACTGCTCATACAGAGCCTGGAGGCACCAAACCTTCGGATTTTGGCTATACGGATAGTCTGGCAGTTTTTATGCAGTGGGTCTTGATCGAATGGAAAGCTGAAGATCCCAAGGCAAAAACTTTCAAAGGAACTGACCGGGAAATCCTCCGTATTGATAATTCCACCCAAGCTCACGGGATGCAGGAATTGGCTTTCAATCCCAATTCCAAAAAAGGCGATCCGGATTACGGATTGCTATACATCGGATATGGGGATGGAGGCACTGCCGAAAAACGATTTGCTGGAATTTCCAATCACCAGGGTGCAGGGATTTACAGCAGTATTTTAAGAATAGATCCTGCCGGAAAAGACGGGAAAAATGGGAAATACGGAATTCCGAAAAACAATCCGTTTGCGGGAGAACAGGGAAAAGCGGGTGAAATAGTTGCCTATGGATTCAGAAATCCCAATCGGCTGTTTTGGGATCGGGAAGGGCAGCTTTTTGCCACGGACATTGGGCAGCATAGCATAGAGGAAATCAACAAAATCGAACCGGGAAAATTCTACGGCTGGCCGGTTCGAGAAGGGACTTTTCGAATCAATCCGTATGGGAGCTTTCGGGCGCTTTATCCTTTGGGTGAGGATGATGCCATAACCGGTGTGACCTATCCACTGATCCAATTGGAACATGATGAGACAGTAGCTGTTATTGGAGGATATTTTATCCCTTCTGGAGTCCTGAATGGCAAGTTTGTCTTTGGGGATATTCCATCTGGTAGACTATTCTTTGCCGACCTGTCGCAAGCTATCCCAGTAGTCCAGACTTGGGGGGTAATTTTTGAAGGGAAGGAAGTGTCCATGAAAAGCTTGGTAAATCATGATCGGGTGGATCTCAAGTTTGGAATCGATGGAAAAGGGAATGTCTTTATTATGAGCAAAACCGAAGGGAAGGTATATAGACTAAAATTGGACTGAGATAATCCTAGGCAAAAAGTAAACAAACGATTCTTCGCAAGAAGAACAAGAAAGTCCGCGTTTGCGGACTTTCTTGTTACTTATAGAGTTTTTGATAGTACTCCTCCGCCATCCTGTTGCTGTCAAATTCATGTCGGACATCGTGCATACCGGCTTGGACGATATCCCTCCATTTGCGCTTGTTATCATAGTAGGTGGGTAGAATTTCGTTTTGTAGGATCTCAAAGAGGTGGTCGAGATCTTGGTTGTCTTGGTCTTGGATACTCAGGGTATGATAGTCGGCTTGGGGGACGATAAAGCAGTTTTCCCCATGCTTGGCAAACTCACAGATCCAGCCGTCAAAGGTGCTGAAGTTGACAGAGCCATTCATCGCGGCGCTCATCCCGCTGGTACCTGAGGCTTCGCGCGGCACGCGAGGATTATTGAGCCAAACATCGGATGCTTGTTTGAGCCTCTTGCTTAGCGCAAGTTCGTAGTCCACACAGACAGCCACATTTTTGAACCGCTTGCTTAGATGAACGAGGGAGTTGAATACGCTGATGGCGCCATAGTCCATGGGATAGGGCTTGCCCGCCCAAATGATCTGAACCGGCTGTTCGGTATTTTCGACCAATTCCTGAAATTTGGCTAAATCCTGTGCGATGAGATCCGGCCTTTTGTAAGCGGCAAATCTCCTAGCCCAGACGATGGTGAGCACCTCAGGGTCGAAGAGTTTGCCGGTTTGGTCCGCGACGATTTCGAAAGCCCGCCTTTTCAAAAACATCTTCCGGTCATCGAAGGCCACGTTATCTCCCTCTTCCATATACCGATACAGCTGCTTGTCCGCCCAGTATTTCCAATTTTGCGCGTTGGTGATGGACTGGATTTCAGGGATGTTTGGGTAATGTCCCCACATCCTTCGGCTCACTTCTCCATGCAGCTTGCTCACGCCGTTGGCTTCACTCGCAAAACGAAGCGCGGCCAAGCTATGGTTGTACACCGCTCCGTCCATTTCGGTCAGCGCTTGTACTTCCGAGATCGAATGTCCATAGAAGAAGCTCATCTTGTTAAGGAGGAAGTAGTCATGTTTTTCGTTGCCGGCTTCTTCAGGAGTATGGGTAGTGAAAACCAGATGTTTTTTGACTTCTTCCTTGCTACCGAATTTTTTCATGAGGTAGTAGATGCTGCTGCCGGCATGGGCCTCATTGAGGTGGTAGAGTTTTGGGTTGAAATTCAGCTCATCGACCAGCATGGCACCGCCTATCCCCAGGATCATCATCTGGGCAATCTTAGCTGCGGTATCGGCATCGTATAGCTTATGGGTAATGGTCTGGCTGAGGTAGTCATTTTCCGGGAGGTCGGTGCTCAGCAGAAAAAGCGGCGCACTTTCAAAGGTTTCGGGGGGAAGATACCAAGCCTTGACCCACACCGGCTGATTGTGTACAGGCACTTGGATTTTTATTCCGGTATCCTGGAGAAAGCTGTAGGTTTTCTCGTACCATTCTGCCTTCAGCGTTTGGTCTTGGTTTCGTCCTTGGTCGTAATAGCCATATTTCCACAGGATACCAATTCCGATCAGGTTTTGCTTGAGTTCATAGGCGCTTCGCAAATGGGAGCCGGAAAGGAAACCCAGACCGCCGCTATAGATCTTCAGAGGCTGATGAATGGCAAATTCCATGGAGAAATAGGCGACGGCCGTGGAATATTCCGGGGCAAGTTCATAGGGAACTTTGTAGTTCTTAAAGTCGGTCATAGTTGTAAGGATAACGTCGATGAAGTATTGAAAAAAACCGGTGATCAGAGATTTGAAGAATATTCGGCTACAGAAAAGTAGCTCTTTCCAATAAGGTAAAAAATGGCTGGGGCCAAAAAAAGAGATCAGCTGATTTTTTGGTTCAATTGAAAAAAGGTTTCAGGAGGAGAACCCTCCTGAAAACCCCGGAACGATGGATAATTTGTTTTGCCTTTAGGCGCTGGCAAGGCTCATTCTTGCGGCTCGGTCCGGATCGTTTTTAACTTCACTTGTATCGTTCAAAACCATGGTTTCCCCGTTTTGAGCGGTGAATTTTGGCCAATTGGGAAGAGTTCCGGCGTTGGGGTCGCCGGTTTTCATAAAGGCCAGTAGCGAAGCGGACATTTTCTCGGAAAGCATTCTTGGGCGCTTGCCCCCGCCGGTGTGGGTGTACATCCTGTCTGTATTGTCGTACCAAAAACAGATGTCGATGCAGTGGAAAGCACGCATCCTGCCATTGTAGAGATTGGGTTCCCAACCAAACCAAGCCATATAGACGGGTGCCTTTTGCTTGACTTTTGCATTGCCACAGGCAACGGCATTGGCGCGGTTTGAGGCTGCCAGAGTCATAATTTCAGCAGGCCTTTTTCCTGGGAAATTGGCAGCATAGGCTTGGTAGACTTTTTCGGAATTGTCCCCAAAGCGGGATTTCAAAGCCTCTATCGCCTGCTCTGGCCCCCCTGCCTCAAGCTGCGGATTGGTGCGCGTGGCTCCCCATTCGTGGAAGGTCGTGCAGATCATCAGCGGTATTTCTGCAGTATGGTCATTCGGATTGCTGAAAAACTCGCCTTTGGGCACATTCACTCCATCTGCCACGGGTCCAAACCCGCCTCGGAATCCTGGCTGAGGAAATTCTTTTCGCATCCGGTCCAATGCTTTGTTGGCGATGTCGAGGTATTCTCTCCAGGGAATGTCCTGGAGTTTATCTACTTCTGCCGGGGTCAATCCGGCTCCTTCAAGGACATATTGTCCAAGTTTGCGGCTGTATTCGGGATCATTGGCTCTGAGCATCGAACCACTGAGTGCCACACCTTTGTGCACAAGTCCTTTTGCCGCGGGCATAGACATGGTGCAAGTTACTTTTGCTCCACCTCCGGATTGGCCCATGATGGTGACATTTCCGGGATCTCCGCCAAAATTGGCGATGTTGTCCCGCACCCAGTGGAGTGATGCTAAGATGTCTAGCTGGCTAGCGTTGCCCGAAGCAGCATATTTTTCACCGCCGACTCCTGAGAGGTCCGTAAAACCAATAGGACCGAGCCGGTGATTGATGGAGACAAATACCACATCCTTTTTCTTGGCGAAGTTTTCCCCATGATAGCCATCCTGCTCGATTCCGTTGCCATTGGTAAATCCTCCCCCATGCAGCCAAACTAGCACTGGTCGCTTTTTCCCATCTGCCAGTCCGTTGGTCCAAACATTGAGTTTGAGACAGTCCTCGGATACGTCATCGTAGTTCCAGTGATCGGCAAAGGAATAATGCACGTTCGCATAGCGTCGGTCCATGATTTGGGGCGCGGTATTTCCCCACCAGATGGTGTCTTTGATTCCCTCCCACTTTTCGGGTTTTTGTGGGGGCATAAATCGGTTTTTGCCGGAGGTATCAGCCCCATAGGGCACGCCCAAAAAAGTGTAAACCCCATTGAGCTGGTAGCCCCGGATTTTTCCAAAACTTGTATCAGCCACAGCGATATCATCTCCGATTTTCAGGAATTGCTCATCCTCGGCTTCTGCCTGGGGCGATGAAGCAGAGGCACCATTTACAGCAAATGGTACAGCCGCAATACCAGCTGTCCCAAGGCCAATTTTCTGCAAAAAGTCGCGTCGGTTGTTTTTCATAAAGGTTACAGGTTTAGTGTCAATTTCTATTGTCTCAAGTTGTGGGAATAGATGAGAAAATCCTAATCGCCTGATTGTTTTTATTTTGGCTAGTCAAATGGGGTTTGGACGGTACACAGGTTATTCTTGCGGAGGGAGGAATAGACTGGACGCTCGAGCAAATTTCTTAGGTGCTGTGAGCCTTGAATTGAGCTATTGGAGTTGATTTGACTTAAATTGGCTTTGGTTAATTTCCTTCCTTGAATCCGACTACTCTGCAATGAAAAAACTCCTTTCCCTGCTGATGATCCTGATTTCTTTTCAGGCATTTTCCCAAAAGATTTCCGTTCCGGGTTCCGTGAAAAAGGCCATGGCTCAAGTGGATACCCTGACGGTCCGAAATCACATTGCTTACCTGGCAGATGACAAATTAAAAGGGCGCCTTCCCGGTACCGAAGGCTACCAGATGGCAGTGGACTATGTCATTGAGCAATTCAAGAATATGGGTGTTCAGCCTGGAGGTGATCCGGGACAATTCACTCAAAAATTGATTTTGAGGAAGTCCATAGTAGAAAATTCTTCTGCCAAGGCCGCGTTGAAGGATAAATACGGCAATGTGGATTCCTTGGCCTTTTTCAGAGATTTTCTACCTGTCCCCCATCCTTTGCAGTCAAGGGCTTCTGGAGAGGGAACCCTGGTATTTGTGGGATACGGGGTGGATATTCCAGGTAAATATTCCGACTATGAAGGCGTGGATGTCAAGGGTAAGGTAGTAGTCATGCTTGCCGGAGTTCCTGATGGGATTCCTGCTTCAACCTTGATTTCACACTTTTCCAGTCCTGGAAATAAAATGAACACCGCTTTTTCGAAAGGCGCAATCGGATCCATTCTGGTCAATCCCAGTTTGACTTTTGCCAATCCCAATCCCTTGCTTCAGTCCAATGTGGCGTTAAACCCAGAGAAAACCACAGCCTACGGACGCGGTTTTGTTGGCAATCTAGGCTTTGCTTTCAACGCTAGTATGTCTTTTCTAACGGGGATCTTTTTGAATTCAGGAAAAAGCCTGGATCAGGTTTTGGCAAACATAAAGTCCGCCAAGAATTCTTCTTTTGAATTTCCATTGACATTTTCGGCAAGCTATTCCAGTTCCCACAGCGAGTTTGAAAGCGCTAATGTCATCGGCATGATTCCAGGTTCGGATCCCAAGCTGAAAAATGAATATGTGGTCCACTCTGCTCACTTGGACCATGTGGGTGTCGGTAGACCTGAAAACGGAGATTCCATTTACAATGGCGCCCACGATAATGCCTCCGGGGTAGCTTCGCTTTTGGAGATTGCGCGGATTTATTCCAAAGGAAATGCGAAACCCAAGCGCTCGGTGTTAATCGTAATGGTGACGGCCGAGGAAATGGGCCTTGTCGGATCGTCTTATTTTGCCGCCAATCCCTCTGTGCCCAAATCCTCCATCGTGGCCAACGTCAATACCGACATGCCAACCCTCATTGCGCCTTTGCTTTCTGTGGTTCCCTTGGGAGCGGAGCATTCCAGCTTGATGGAGAATGTAAAGTTTGCCGCTGATTACCTGGGCTTAGAAGTAGAAGCGGATCCCGAACCTGAACAAAACCGATTCGTACGCAGTGACCAGTACAGTTTTGTGGTCAGTGGGATTCCCGCATTGCATATTAAATACGGCAACAAAAGCAATGATCCCGGATTTGATCTGGACGCTTTTGTGAAAGAGTGGAGAGCTAAGTTTTACCACAGGGCTGCCGACGGAATGGATGGAGTTTTCGATTTTACCGCCGCCAAAACATACATACAGCTCAACTTCCTGATCAGCTATTCCATTGCGAATACTTCCGAAAGGCCGACATGGAACCCCGGGGATTTGTTTGGTGCCAAAGGGAATTAGGAAAAAGGACCGGGAAGAAGGCACAATATCCTCTGAGAGGGTCTTCCCGGTTTTCAAAAAAGTTTGGTTTATTGTTGGTTTTCGACACTGCCGACAGAATCTGCGGCGGCGGATTGAATCTCCATGATTGCCAGCTGTATGGGAGCATTATCCCAATACCCATGGGATTTCACAATTTTGCCGTCGACAAATTGGGAGGTAACATGAATCGGAGTTTCAACTGATTTTCCATCGGCTGCCAACGTTCCTCTCCACACTCCCCAGAAGTTCACCCAGGTTTCACCTTGATCGTCAACCACCATTTCCAAAAAATCCTTTTCCCTGTCAAAGGAATAAGAAGAAAGAGCTTCCAATTCCATCTTTTGCTGGGCTATGATCTCCTGTATGGTGGCTGGATGATCCTCCGTTGCGTTGAAAAATATCTGAGCCCCCTCCGCATAGTGCGGGAGGTATGCCTCAAAATCCCCTTTTTCGTAACTGCTTATTATTGATTTGAAAGTTTCAATTTCTGCAGATTGTTGCGTGTAGCGCTGCTTGCCTTCACAGGCGAAAAGCATTGCCGCAACAGCATAGATAATGATTCTGTTTTTCATCGTAGTTTTTGGATTTCAGTTAGACTTTTATTGGACCAAAAGCTTTCTGGCCTCCTCCGCCCTTTCCTGAGAGACTTCCAAACCCATGTCAGCTGCTTTTTGGTAGTATTTGGCTGAGTTTTTATAGTCTTTCACATTCATGTAGTACTCTCCCATACTGTCGTAGGTATTGGGTTCATCCGGAAATTTCTTGATATACTTTTTGAAGGATGCCTTAGCGACTTTCATATTTCCGGCTTTCATATTGGCATAGCCCAGCATATTGTATCCTCCGCCGAATTCCGGGGCAAGTTTGACCAGCATTTCTCCGTTTTTTACCGCTTCGGCATAGTCTTTTTTGTAGAAGTAGTTGACAAAAAGACCGAACTCATAGACTTGCGCCGTGGTAGGATACGCTGCTTGAAGTTCTTTGATTACTCCTGAAATATCCGACTTGAGGTCACTGTCCAGCAAGACCAAGGCTTTTCGCAGGATCTTTTCTGAATCGGTTAGTTTGGCTTCAGAAATTGCAAGGGCTTTTTGGATGTTTCCCTTTGGAAGATCCAGGTTGGAGGAATTCAAGCTCTCAATACCACGATGGGCCAAAGCCATGAAGAACTCGGGGTCACTTTCCAATGCTTTGGACATCAACTCCCGATAGGAGGTGAGATCGGCGTGTTGTGCTGACATCACGGCGGCCTGGTAGTTTTTCTTGGCTTCATCTGAGGTCGTCGAAACCGGCAAAAAATAATCCTGAGCCTTCGAAGTGTTCAAGGCTAGAAAAAGGATAGCGAAAGAAATTAGCGTTTTCATCGATTTTTTGGGAAATAGGTTATCTGGTCCTTCGGCTCATTTCAACGTTCAGTTTATACTGATATACCCAAGTGTTTTTCAGGGACAGTCTGAATTCTGCCTGAAGTGCCTCCCGTTTTTCCTTTCCATGTTCCTTTTCATAGAGGTCCCATACTCCGTCCCTTATCATGTCCATTTCCGCAAAGTTTTCAAAGGGAATCACGTAATGGTAATTTGGACTCTCAGGGCCCATAGTCAGCCAATTATACCAATACCCTCTTGCAGCTCCTTCAGCTTTGGTAATACTTGCTGTAACTTCCCGGATGGTAGGAAGAAAAAGGTAACCATGGGATTGGGTGAGTTCGAAGAAGGAGACTGAGATTAACGCATCCTCGGTTGGAGATGCAATGCTCAATGCCGGGAGTAGCCTGGTGATGTGATTGGTTGACTTCTCGATATGGGGATTGATCAGATTAATGGCTATTGTAGCACAGTTTTTTCCGACAGGATCTTCTTTGTCCATTTCGGCCCAGTTTTGCATGTCAGACACTAGGACATACACGTTGCCATCCCCCTGCTGCCTTTGCCAGATCCTCCAAGTCCATTCCCCGTTTGCGGCGATGTAGCATTCTTTCCAGGCTTTTACTCCCTCTTGGAACTGGAGGTCATGCCCGGGTTTGATGGTAAATTCCGTCACAGACATCAATGGCCCGAGTGGTTCATTTTGGGAAAATGAAGAGAGAGTGGCGGAAAGGATAATGGCCCCTATAAAGGAGGACTTTATCAAGAATCGAGAAAGAGTTTTCATAGGATTATTGGATTTTTTCTGTTCAATTTGAACAGTATCTGGGCGTATTAAAAGCCAGATAGGACAAAGCCAGCCTTAAACTGTCCGAAGGTGTTGTTTTATTTTTCTTGGCTTTTGAACTACAATAATCTGATTTTAAAAAGATTATATTTTGTTATATTTATCAAATGAAGAGTGTTTGGATTCTTCTTTTTTATTCGTCAATCCATTTGGCTTATGCTCAGATTGGAGAAAAGAATGGATTTTTTCAATATCAAGAAGTCTTTTTAGAAACAGACGATTTTGGCCAAGAATATCTAGGAGTTTTGGAGCAATCCTTGGCACAAATTCACACTGATTCACTGCTCAGACTAAGGATACTCAATGACTTGGGGTACTACTATCACACCAGAAATTTGAACAAGGCGCTTGATCTGATCAATCAAGGTCTTGACGAAGCCATGCGGCAAGACAATGTCTACTGGCAAGGTAAACTTCAGGTTTCCCAAGGAGCCATCTTACTCCGAATGGAGGAACTGGATCTTGCGGAGGTTGTCTTGAAAAATGCCCTCGAAAAAATCCCCGAAAAGGAATATTGGCTGCTTTATACCAATCTGGGATATGTCTATGAAAGAAGGGGAAAACTTGGCGATGCGTTTGACTACGCATCCAAAACACTCAAGATAGGGGAAACTTACAACGACAAAAAAGCCATTGCAATGGCCTATTCGGATATGAGCAACCTCTTTTGGAAGCAAAGGAAATATGGAGTGGCTTTAGAATACGGGTTAAAGTCTGTTTCGATTTTTGAGGAAATAGGGAGAAAAGACCTGGATTATGACTTCACCCTGCATGTGGTGGGAAACAATCTTGTAGAGCTTAACCGACTCGAAGAAGCCCAAAGGTATTTTGAAAAATCCATCCGGATAGGCGAGCAATATGGGTTCTACAACAATCTGAGCGATAGTTACATTGCACTTTCTGATTTGAATACCCAAAAAGGGAATTTTGTAGAGGCCATCTCCTCTGGAATGGAGGCTTTAAAGTATGCAGAGCTTTTGGAGAATGGATTCATGATCATGCGCTCTTACCTTTCCCTCGGCAAGGCGAGTAATGCGGCGGGAAATTTTGAAGAAGCGGTGGCATATTTGGAAAAAAGCATAGAAACCGCAACCCCCGACTTCGGAGATAAATATTACCTGAGTCTTGTTTATTTGGAACTGAGCAAAGCCTTGGAGGGAAGCAAGCAGTTTGCCAAAGCTCTCGATGCCACGCGTACCTACGATCAGCTCAGACAGCTTGTTTTTAGCCACAATGCCAACGAGCAAATTTCCTTTTTGCAAACCCAAATGGAGCTAAACCAGAAGGAAAGTACCATCAAACTCCAGGAAGCAAAACTTGCCAAAAACCAAGTTATTCAGGCTTTTATCCTGACCTTGTCTGGGATTCTGGTAATTTTTCTCTTTGTCCTTTACAGGATTTTCCTTCGAAAAAAGAAATACAGCAGGCTTTTGGAGAAAAAGAATCTCGAAAAGGAATTTCTTCTCAAAGAGATTCACCATCGGGTAAAAAACAATCTGGAGACCATTTCCAGCTTGCTTTCCTTGCAGACAGCCCAAATTGAAAGCCGAGAATTTCAGACAATCATGGAGGAAACCCAAAACAGGGTTCACAGTATGGGGATGATCCATAAGAGACTTTATCAGGGCGAAAATATCAAGTCGATTGAGATGCGGGATTTTTTTGAAAGTCTCGGGAACTATACCATCGATACGTTCGATGCCTCGGAGAGAATCCGCTTTCAATCAGACATGAAGCCGCTCGAGCTCGATGTGGACTTGGCCATCCCCATTGGACTTATAGTCAATGAATTAATTTCCAACTCCTTAAAGTATGCATTTCCAAACAACTGCTGCGGTGAGATAGAGGTGAAACTTTTGGAAAAGGATGATCATCTGCATCTGATAGTCTCGGACAACGGAATCGGAATATCCGAAAATCCCCAAGTACTAGGCTCGGGTTTTGGCAGCCAGTTGATTCAGCTGCTTACCAGGCAGTTGGACGGAAAAATGACCCTTTTGAGGCAAAAAGGCACCGAAGTAATTTTTGAATTTCAAATCAACAAGGCAGCCTGATGGAAAAGACAAGTATTCTGATCGTAGAGGATGATATGATCATCGCCGCTAATATCAGTTTGAAGCTGTGCAATCTGGGCTATGAAGTGACCGGAATCGAAACCAAGGCAGAAGAGGCTATTCACCATGCCTTGGAAACGAGGCCTGACATGATCCTGATGGACATTCAGCTCAAAGGTCAGTCTAACGGTATCGATGCTGCCAAAGCTATCCGCAGATACCTCGACATCCCCATCATCTACCTCACCGCAAATGTGGATGATTCCACCTTCCAAAAGGCAAAAGAAACCCATCCATATGCTTTTATTGCCAAACCCTTTACCAATCTGAACCTTGAACGAACTATAGCTTTGGTGGAGGAAAAAGTCAAGGAAAAAAGAGAGCATATCTCGATGGAGGACACCTTTGTGGATTCCCAAGAGGATAGGATTTTTATCCGCAACCAAAATAGGCTCGTCAAAGTAATGTTCGACGAGATTCTTTTCGTGGAGGCAGACCGGAATTATAGCAAAATTACCACGACTACACAGACCTTTCTGATTGTATGTCCTCTGAACAAATTATGTGACAAAGTTGACCCCAGGCATTTTGTCCGAATCCACAGATCCTTTGTTGTTAATTTTGGAATGCTGGATGCAGTGGCCGACTCCTATGTGGATATCAAGGGAAAGCTTATCCCGATAGGAAAGCAATACAAGGAAGTTTTGCATAAAATGCTAAACAAAGTCTAAGGCTTTCGAGCTTGTTCAGCTCGTCCAGTCCACTTCTCCTACGAGCATTGTAGCTCCTCCGGTAGCAAAATTTGCAATGTCGGCTGCTGCCGCAGACCCTTCGGCCGAGGCCATAGTAGCCTGAAATTCCTCCAAGTTATTGAAATACAATTCCCCCATCCTATAATATGGAGGATTAGCCCCATCAGGACCAGAAAGAAACTTGGTGATTTCGGCCCTGACCACTTTTTTCATTCTGGCAACAATGACCAGATGCTCATTCAAATAATACGAGTCAAAGGCCTTTGGATCCGCAGGATGGCCGTAGAGAACAGTTACTTTGATCATGATAATTGGATTTATGTTCAGGTACAATTCTATTTTTGCTATTTCTTAAACATCAGCTCCCCGACCTCATGCTCCACCGGTTCGAGACTGTGAAGAAAGAGGTAAAGCGCTTCCAAATCCTCATCTGACATTCGTGAAAAAGGTCCCCAGTGCATGGGAGAAATTTTGATTTGTCGGCCTTTTCGGAACCGTACCTTCCATTCTTCTACCGTTTTGAATTTGGAAAGCGCGCTGTTGGGATGAGGGGTAATATTGGGAGAGCGCATCCATAGCTCGGGATCTTCACCCAATGCCAGATGCATCTCAGGAAAAGGCTCAAACTCCATCCCACCAGCAAATTCAGGCCCAATCGCCTCAAAAGTAGTCAGATCTCTTTTTGTATGACAAGCCACACAGTTTGCCACATTTTTGGCCAGATACTCTCCCCTTTCGACCGTTGCCTCCATCGGAGGAGCCTTCGGACTTGGATCGGGATTCTCAATAGGTTGAAAGGTAGGTGAAATTACCTTAACCGCTTTCCCCATAAATGTCCATTTACTGTCTGAGACTTTATTTTCAATGGGGGCCATAGTTCTCAGGTAGGAGACTACTGCTATCAAGTCTTCATCAGCCATTTTCCAAAAAGGCATGAGCAACGCGATGCTCGCTGTTCCGTCTGGCTTGACTGCATGACGCATCATTCTGAATACCTGACCGTCGGTATATCTTCCAATGCCTGTTGTTGGGTCCGGTGTAAGATTTTTTGTGAATAAACTACCCAATGGACCCAACGAGAATTCTGCCCCACCTCGTAGGGGAATAGGCTCCCCTGCATCCGTAGCGACCATTTCTTCAATAGTGGCTACATGGCAATTCGAACAATGTGCCGGTCCGTGCACTAGGTACTTTCCCCTTGCGATCACGGCCGAATCCGTGCTTGTCTGAAGATCGGGATAGGGAATGTCATAGGTTTTGTTCCATGACGCCTGAACATAAATTACCATTCCCCCTATCACCACAATAAGGAGGATTAGAATTCCGAGAAAGATTTTCTTGAACATCGTTATAGGGTTTAAGTGAACCGTTTTTACTTTTTATTCCATTGGCCTTTTTCGACGATTTCCCCGTTTCCACAAAAAATGGCGTACTGTTTAGCCAGCGGAAAAACACAAAAGCAAAAGTGACCACATAGCTTCTGTACATTCGTTCTTTGTAGTGATTGATTCGCCTCAGTAGAATAAATCGGAGTGCCCCAAGCCAAAAGCTGTAGCCAAGCTTTGGGTTTATCCAGGATTAGGCTGAGTTCTTTGGCCACTTCTATTTTGATTTATTGGACCGTTGCCTCGTGCAATTTTTTGGTATCCGCATACTGTTGGAATGCCACCACTTTCCCGTCTTTTATAGTCCAGAAATGCTCCACCTGAACATTGTAACTCTTCCCGTTTTTCCTAAGGGCATCATATCTCAAAGTGGCCAGCACTTTGCCGTGGAGCATCTCATGCAGCTCGATATCTTTCAAATTAAAATACTCGTGTTCTGCTCCTATTCGGGCAAAAACCCCATTCAGAACCGCCTCAGGCCCTAGGTATGGGTTGCCGTCTGCATAGGGATTGCCTTCTGCCTCATTCCAAACAATATTGGGATCCATACTGCCCAAAACTGTCGGTATATCACCAAGGGCAAATGCATTGTAAAGTCCATCGATGACGGACAGGTTTTTGCTTCCAATTTCAAGGCTATTCATAGTCGTTTTCAGTTTTAGGAATTCATTGTTTATGTGCTTCCAGCTCGATTTCTATCAAAAATTCAGGTAGGGCCAAGCCTTTCACCTCAATCCAAGATCCGGTTGGAAATTGCTTTGTATAGAGCGTATTTCGGTATCCTGCATGTTCTAAAAAGGCCGGCATATCGGTTGTAAATACATTCTCAACCACTACATCGTCAAAGGTGCAACTGTAGTGTTTCAGCACTTGGTCCAGGTCTGCATAACAGTTTTTCATTTGCTGGAGAAAATTACCCATTGTGGTGGGCGTACCTTCATCATCCATGCTGACTGCACCGGAGACTTTGATGCTGTTTCCGATTTTTACCGCATGGCTGTAGCCATAGGCTTTTTCCACTTCAGGCCGGAGCGAGAAGTATTCGGGCTTTTCGTTAATTGATTTATCTGAATTTTCCACTTGATGATCAGGGTTTGATTTAGTAAGCTTTATCCCAAGAAATTCATCTCGTTAAAAAGAGCCTCAATTTTCTGTATCGCTGTTTCCAATGTCCCTGATACAGACAAACTTTCCGTTGCGCTTTTCCCAGATGGCCATATATTTTCCGGTGGAAGTGACCTTTCCGGAGGCATCCGTTCTTGTTGATTTACCAACCTCAGTTACGATGTTGTCATCACCAAAAACCTCCAAAACCTCATAGGTAACCGTGCCGCCGGTAGGACTTTCAGCAAAGCCTTTTTCAATTGATGTTTGGATGGCGGCTTTACCCACACTCATGGGTTCTCCGCTTCCCATCGTCACCGCATCGTCACTGTAGAAAGCAAGGATGGCATTGACATCACGGGCATTGTCAGCTTCTGCAAAGGCGGTTTCAATGGCTTGGATTTCTGCCTTGATCGCAGCCATATCGGGTTGGGAGACCACTATCGGTTCGGGGGCTTTGGCTTCCTGCGGAGCTGGAGAGCTGCAAGAGAGAGTTAGAAAAGGCAGCGCGATAAGCGCTATTCCAATTCGGAAATAGGTGGTATTATTCATGGTTTTGGATGTTTGGTGCTTACTCTGATCGGTTTTCGGCATCCCCGTTTTTATTTATAATGCTTAGGTGAAAAGAATACCAAGGTTTCTGATCAATGAGAGGCCTTGAATCCGTCTTTTGCCCATCGTGAACACTACCATACAGATCACCGAAAGCATGATGGAATTGGTCAGATCCATATTCTCAAGAGAAGCTAGAGCTGATTTCAATCCATTTTGACTGTTTTGGAAAAAGAGACAGGTCAGGGCTTTTTGAAAAATCCCGAGATGTTTGGCTTGCAGGTAAGCTACCCAGTTGGTTAGAGAAAAAGAATCAGCCTAGGACAAACGACCCGACTGAATGTCCGAAATGGGGTAAATACTTTCCGGGGAAAATTCAAAAAATCGGGCCGTTGTTAAGTTGGTGACTTGATTTTGCTCGGCTTGGGAACCTACAGATCTACTCCTTTTTCCTTTGACCTCATGTTTCCGAGCTTATAGGTGTAAGTTGCCATTAACATCCGCTTACTTGAATTACGTTGGGAATCGCTGATTCTGCAAACGAACAGGATAAGATTTGTGACCCCATTTGATCTACTCAATAGACTTCCTAAAAAAGCACGAAATTGACCTTTCGATAATTCGTATGGTTCTCCTGCGGGTCATTTCAATTGGCAGGAGGCGTCACGGTGTATCCCTGTGTTTCCAGGATATTCAACACATCATACCAATACCTCAGAAACTCGATTTTACCGTTAACTACACGGGCAGCTGTGTGATAGGGGACTTCGATGATTTTGCCTGTAGTCTTATGGGTAAGTGTGTTTGTTCCCCAGGATAACACCCATTCCCCTTCATTCCAGTTGTTCGTTACTTTCACTGGCAGATATAGCTCTTCTGAAATAGAGTGCTTGTATTGATTGATGCTGTTGGTAAAATATTCTTTGTGCTGAGTCCTGTTTAGAGAATCCATCCCACCTCCGAGTCCATACACCATGATGTTAGGTGCAAGCTGTGCGTCCATTTTAGAAACATCCCCCGAATGAAGGGCTTTGACATAACTTTGAACCAACTCAAGTGCAGTTGCTGCATTTTGAAATTCAAGGGTAACTGTACCCTCTTGAGCCTTTGAAACGAGAGGCGTCATCATCAGCACGAATGCCAATGGTAGCAATGATTTTAAATTTTTCATGGTTTGATTGTTCAGATAAAAGGTTAGATAAATTGAAAAGTTCGTTGAAGTGAGAAAAAAGATCCAGGTATTCAGTAGATTATAAAAGCCATGTAGGACGAATGACCGGTTATTGTTATCCCAAACCAAGGGAAAAATTTTCCGGGAGAGGTCTATCAAATCACTATCCGAGTTTGAAGAAATCGGAAAACAAAGGGGCCATGATCTCGAACTGTTGAAGCACCTAACTTGGGTTCAGGATAAACTGAAAGCCCCAAGGTATGCGACTTCATGTAAAAGTTCATGGGGCTAAATCCTTCGATCAAGCCAACAAAGAGAATAGTGTATGAAATAGATGTTGAGTGCCACGTTACCCCGACCGACTAAGCCCCGCTTGAAGCTAGCAGGATGCCAGCGCTGCAAAAAATAGGATCAACCCCAGATGCCATTCCGGAAATCCTCGTCAAACTCGTCTAGGCAAATTCATACAAAGGGAATCCTGAGATAAAAGGTGGAGCCTTCTCCTTTTTCCGAATCCACTTCCAGCTCTCCCCCATGCGCCTTGACAATATCGTAGCTAAGGGACAAGCCTAAGCCCGTTCCGGATCCCGTTGGCTTGGTGGTAAAGAAGGGCTGGAAGATTTTGTCCTTTATCGAATCTGGGATACCGATGCCGTTGTCTTTGATAGAAATTTCGACACCAGAAGGAATTTTCTTGCTGCTTATCCCGACTTCAGGCCTGAATCCATCAATCCCCGATTTGGCTTTTTCGTTGACCGCATAGAAGGCATTGTTTACCAGGTTCAGGATTACCCTGCCAAGATCGCCAGCCACGACCTCGACTTTGGGTAGCATTGGGTCGAGGTTTAGTTTTATCTCGGAATTAAAGGATTTGTCCTTTGCACGGAGTCCATGATAGGATAGTCGCACATACTCCTCAACCAAGCCATTGATGTCGGTCAGCGATTTTTCACTCTGATTTGTCCTGCTATGTTCGAGCATTCCCTTAACTATGCCGTCTGCGCGCTTGCCATGCAGCCTGATCCTCGACAGGTTTTGCTTCAGTTCTTCTCCCAGGGCCTTTGCTTCCTCATAGTCCCCTTTTTCCAACTCTTCCTTCATCTCGTCGACCAGTTCCTCACTGACTTCAGAGAAGTTCTTCACAAAGTTGAGCGGGTTTTGGATCTCGTGGGCTATGCCTGCGGTGAGCTCTCCCAGAGATGCCATTTTCTCGGCTTGGATAAGTTGAGCCTGGGTGGATTTCAGCTGATCGTAGGCAGTGGTTACATTTTCTCTTTGGGTTCGGATTTCCTCTTTTTGAATCTGTAGCAGGCGATTTGCCTTTTGCTTGCTGAGGTTGTTTCGGAAGAGCGAAATGCTGATGATGACAAACATCACCAAACCGCCCAAGGAGGCAAATATGATGATTCGTTGATTGAAAACGGCCGCGTTTTTCAGCTCCGTGTCTTTTTGAAGTAGCTCGATTTCCGCTTCCTTTTTGTCCAACTCATATTCAAATTGGATCTGTTGAATTCGCTGTTCCGTACTGGATTTTGCGATTTCCTCTTTTACAGTTTTTGCGTTGATCTCATTTTCGTAGGCAGCCTTGAAGTTTCCGATTTGGGCTTCTGTTTCTGCAAGATTTTGATAGATGTCTACCAATTCATTTTTGGCATCAAGGGCAATTGCCAAGAGTTTTGCTTGCTCGAAGCTATCGATGGCGCCTTCGAAATTTTTCTGCTTGATTTGGGTTTTCGCCAAGCCAATCAGACTTTGCGTCATTTCAAATTTGGCGTCCAAAATTTCTGCGATTTTCAGGGCTCTGTTGTGATAGCCGTATGCTTGCTGAAAGTTTCCCAACTCTGAGTTGATTTCCCCGAGCTGGGTCAGGGGAAAGGTGGCGTCGAGAGTTCCGTCGCATAGCTCTAAGGCCATTTGGTGAAAGTAGATGGCGGAATCATACTTGGAATCGAGAAAATAGACCTCCCCAATATTCATGGCGGCGATAGCTTCTCCCGATTCCAAGTCTATTTCTCGGAAAACCTCTAAGGATTTTTTGAAATAAGTCAATGCTTCGGTGATAGTATTGCGGTTTTTGCTATATACCGTACCGATGTTGTTGTAAGAGGTGCCGATTCGTAGTTTATTGTCCAGCTGCTCCGAAAACTTCAGTGACTCAAAATGCAGTTCCAGGGCCTTGCTGCTATTTCCCAACATGTAGTAGATAGAACCCAGATTGCTAAGAACATTTGCTTCGCCAGTTTTGTCGTCGATTTCACGGAAAACCTTTAAAGCATCTTGGAAGGTCAAGATAGCTTCCTGAAGTTTTCCTTGCTGGGAATAGGCCCTTCCTTTTGCGTTGTATGCATCCGCCAATCCTTTTTTGTAATCTAGATTGAGTCCCAACTGGATGGCGCTATCGAAATTTTCGATTGCGGAACTAGGATCGGTGCCAAGCAACTCAATCCCCAACTCCACATAGGCAATGGCCTTTGCACTATCATCCTTCATGTTCCCAATCGAGCTCGATAGACTATCGACTCGAGAGGTTTGAGCCAAGCTTTTATTCCAGAGAGAAAAAGACAACAAAAGAAGAAATAACAAGAATCTATAAATGGTCATAAAACAGTTCTAATTCCCATATTCTATCGGACAGATTAGTCTTATTCAATTTGGTGATTTTTTGGCTAAAAGAAATAATACCTGTTTATGGATCTTTGATGATATGAATGGTTTTTACGCCTCGTAAGGTATTGATATTGATCATGTAGAATCCATGATGCATTTGTGAGAAGTCCAGCTCCAGTCGGCTTTCGTCACTATGCCAAGTTCTTCGCAATTGATGGACTCTTCCCATCGCATCCAGAACCACCAGTGAGAATTCACTTGGTTCCTCATTTACCAACCCTTTCAAGTTGAGGCTTAGGATATCTCTGACTGGGTTAGGATAGGCGACTAGTTCAATAGCTGATCCTTTCTCTCCCAATGTCGAGTTGTTTTCCGAAACAGAGAGCTCTGGGTATGCTTCATTTGAGAGAGGCGCTGTCCTGGCAGATTCGAAGCCATTTCCCATTGGCCGAATCGCAATCGCTTGCGCAACCCACTGCTCACTTATACTAGACTTGGCACTCTTGTCACCGGTATTTCCGGGATCGCCTTGGATAATATAGGACATCATATTTGAAGTCAATCCTTGCTGCTGGTTTGGATCATCATAAACTTCTATCGCACCGGTAGGTGGAGTCCAAGTAGCCTTGCTCTTGTTGGAGTAAAAGAGCATGACTAGGGTATTGCAATCTAGAGTAGTCAGAGAAGGAGCGGTCGCAATCAAAGATTGATTACCGGACGAGGCACGGGACGAGACGATAGGCCCATCGGGATGGTAAATGTCAGCACCCGTAATTCTGGTGATTCCCATCGTCCATTTTGGAGCTTGTTTGATGGCAAATTTGTAGAGATCAGGCTCGCTTGCGCTTTTTACCACTTTGTAATAAGTAACCATTGCAATTTGGTTTTTCTGATTGACCCGCTTTATCAAAATCCATTCTTTGTCAAGGGGCGTAACCGACGGAGCCTCTCCTTTTTCAAACATCAGACCCACAATCAGCAAATCTCCGACTTTGGTGTTGGCTGGTTTCTTAATGGTCGCGGGATTGCTGGTATTTCCTGCACCCATGGCGGTTTCAAATTCTCGGATTTCAGGAGACTCGTTGGCACACCCTACGATCAATAGGGTTTCATACGCTGAACTCGCGAGCAGATAGTTTTCATTTCCAAAGAAGGTGGCCTTTACCCGGTAAGTGCCGGGGTACGATGGAGCTATAGCAGTAGGACCGTAGTTCGTCTCTCCCACTCCTTCATATTCGATCGTAATCAGACTTTGATCCAGCAGGTCTTCTATTCCTCCGATTCCGTAAGCAGATGCGGTTACTTCGATTGGTTCCCCGTTATACTCAAATATTCCGCCCATAACCAAAACTGTCGGAGTGGCCTTTTCGACAGTTAGGAGCCCTTTTGTGATGGTACCAATGACATAATTCGACGGGTCAAAGAGCTTGATGGCCGGATCAATCTCGAAAATACCTGCTGGGATCAAGCCATTGGCTGGAGATGAGGCTTGACTGCCAAAGAGCGAATAAGAGATGGATTCTACTACAGATTCGGCGTTGTCTTCCAAGGTCACTTCGTTCCCTTCTGAATCGAGAAAGTTCGTCCTTATCTTAAAGCCATCAAATTCGGTGGTGAACGTCGGTTCACTTCCACCAAACACGACCAAATTTGGATCTGCGGATGTTTCCGCAGAGAGTGGAGCAGGGTATATTTCCAAGTCAGCCGGCAAGTAGGATGAAATGAAGTTTCTGGTTTCGAAGGTTCCGGGTATAATGATGTGTTGTCCCACGTCCGTGCCGGTCACCATATTAATCGAAAAGAATTCCAGGTTGAAATCATCGTCACTTTCTCCGACCTCCTCACCAAAATCGTAATATTTGCCTATATCGGCGTTTTCACCTTCTACTGCCAGTTCCAGATCTTTTTCTCCGAAAATTACCAGACTATTGTTTTCGGCTTCTTCTTCACTTCCTCCGGTGCTGTTAATGATAGTTCTCGAATTGATGATGACTCGGCCATTGATCAAAGTTCGGGCGTTGATCATGGTACGTCCATTGATGATGACCCTTCCATTGATGAGGGTGCGTGCGTTGATCATCGTGCGCGCATTGATCATTGTTCGACCGTTGATACTCACATCCTTGAGCTCCTGACTATCGGGGTCATCAAGGTAATCGAGGAATGAAGCTACGGGCACATCAAATGCAGAGTTGATGATAGGTCTGCCATTGATAATGGTCCTACTGTTGATCATTGTCCTTGCATTGATCATGGTGCGAGCGCTGACCATGAAGCTTTTGTTGACAAAGTTGGCTTTGTTGATGAATGTCCTTCCGTTGAAGATTCCCAGTGGAAGACTGGTATCGTCTGGCCTTTTGGCTAGCTGGAGATCCTGCTGGTATTGGGCAATTATGCCATTTTTCAATCCTTCGACGTCGTTGATTTTCACTTTCCCATCCATTTCGATCAGATCGGCCGGTATGATCACTTCGAAATCCAAGGCATTGCCGATCGATTCTCCATATTCCAAGGCAAGTTGGCCGGTCAGGTCTTTGGGTTTGATAGTGATCGGCAAACCTTCCACTTTGATGATTCCCGGACCGTAGTTTCCAAAATCATTGTTTGTACCATCATATAGCAAGCTTCCATCCTCCTGGACTACACCGACATAGTTGAAAAAGTCCGAGTAGGTAAATGTAGTTTGCGGGTGTGAGGCAGTGATAATGTAAGTGCCGACGTCGGCCAAGTCTCCTCCGATTGTACTATTAAAGCTGAGTAGTCTCAATGAAGGATCCGGGTTTTCTGGGTTCAATGTGAGCCCCACTTCCTGTAGCGTAAGTTCGCTTGGTACCCATTCGTTGCCGATTCGCTCAAGTACACTAGCGGTAAATGGCTCAAGGATTTGGGCGTACTTTTTGGTTACGTTATCAGCCCTGATTGCTATGGTTTTCTTGACCACATCGAAGAAGTATTCCGGGCCCGCAGATCCACCATCCTGCCCACTGTCAGAAATGGAATTGTTGGTCACAGTGACGCCGGGATTTCCTTCGAATGGAGGTACGGTGACTTCTAGGTAGCCAAGACCGAACTCATCGAGCCCGTAGACGGCATTCAATTGTTCTTCCCGCAAATAGACATTTGAGCCTTCGTAGAGATTTGTTCCACGGATGATCAACTTAAACTCTATCTCACCAGGATTTACTCCTTCATCATACACCAATTCGATATTGTCCGGATTAGGTGTGGCTAGGGAAAGCAACGCCCTATCTGCGCGAATGAGGCCTGCCCCAGATTTTATATCCTCGCCTGGCTCGTGCATATCCTGGGCGGATGCTTTGAGAACCCTTCGAATATCGTTCGGCAAGCTAACACCGATTCCACCCTCCCATTCCGTCGGGTTAGATGCGGGATAATATTTGATGCGAGCCTGTTTGATCAAAGCGGCTACCGCGGCAGCATGGGGAGCGGCAGCTGATGTGCCATAGAAGTTCGGGAAATCGTCGCCTTCTAGATTGGGAGCGCCGAAACTCACTGTGGTATTTACTCCGTTGGGGGCTGTGAAATCTGGCTTCGCTCTCAGCTCCCCATTGGTTGTGGTTCCGCCTCTAGAAGAAAACGATGCTACGGTAAAAGGCTCTGTTCCACTTGGAACCAAAGCTGGGTCAAAGCCGAAGACGGAAGTATTCGCATAAAGAACAGCTCCCACCGTCATGGCACCTTCAGAATTAGCATGTCCTACGATGGTGGAAGCGTTGATGCCGTTTTGGTCGTTCGGATCTAGCTCACCTCTGAAAACAACATATTTAAAGTCGATACCCGTATTGGTGTCTAGGTCGGTGCAAGTTTCACACTCCCTTGCTATAACAAGTTCGACGGTAGTTTCTTGAGAAATGGTGAAAGAGAGAATTTCCAAGGGGTCGCCATTGGCATTGTCACGGTTGAAGCCATAAAGTGGAACACCGAAGTCTTTCAGGTAAATATCCAAATCGTATGCACTGCCTTGTTCATCAATTGAGTAAATGGGGTCATCCCATTGGAGGGCGATCATATAAACTGCGGGACCGTTTTCGCCGGGGAATACCTTGATGGATTGTGTAGTATTCCCATTGGCAAATTGATGTACTCTTCCCAACCCATTCCAAGTTCCTTTATTCAAGGGCAATGCAATATTCGGATCTGTTGTCGGAGTAAATGTGCCTTCAAACGATTTGCTTCCGAAGTTTCCTGCGGAAGTAAAATAGGATACACCATTGGCGGTAACCTCATTGATGGCCCTTGCTACTTTCCCATCTCTAAATGTTGGTTCTGTCATGTAGGTGATGTCGTCCACCAGGATGTCACTCCCCGCAGCGGCCATGTCGCGTATTCCTTGGGCAAAATCTCCGGCGGTAATGACTCCTGTGCGGAAACCAAGGTCGGCGCCTGGAGCGATGTCGAATGCGATCTGCGCCATTGCGCGGCCCTCGTCAGTTCCGGTTCCAAATCTGCTGGGGAGATCTCTAAAAAAGAAAGTGGTTTCAGGCAAGTCTCCATTTGAAATGTCCGCGGCTAAGGTATTTACTCCGGGATCAGTTCGGGTGGCGTAGCTGTCAGAGAGTACGCCGATTTTGATACCCGTGCCGTCAATGGGCTGATCTCCCTCAAAATGGGTATATCCAGCTCTGACGAGATTTGAACGCATCACTCTGTCCCCCTGAGTTGTAGTTGCACCCTTGTTGGCAACGGGTGGAATTGCTGGCTGAACATGATTGATCACTTCGGGATATAGGTTCAGTTCTGGAAGTTTTTCGATCGGGAAGAAGCCTGCAATGATCAAAGAATAGGGATCTTGTTTGAGCTCTTCTTCATCTGGAGTTACAAAACCCAAGTTTTCCAAAATCGCCTTCGCCTCGGCAAATTTGTCCTTCATGTAGATCACTTCAATCAGGACTTCGTTTCCATCGATGTAGAATACTTCGTTGGATTCTACCACCTGGCCTCGACTGAATATTTCATGCAATGCAGTGAGTTCAGACCCGATAAGTGAATAGACTTTTCCCTGTGTACAAATACCAAAGATTTGCCTGTCGTTGACTGTCACGTTCAGGGTTTCAGCACTTCCGCAGCCTGCGGTCGTTGAAACCATGATTACATCACCATTTGTTACCAAAATCGATTCTGGAGTTGCTATTGTTTGACCGTTTCGGGTAAAAATCAGCTCTCCCTGATCAATGGAGGCAAAGTCATAGAGATTGGCAATGGCGGTGTTTCCTCCGTTTTCGGTACTGCACAACACAGCGTCGACGACTGAAAGACTGGGTGCAGTAGTATGGGTGACCTCAAGGCTGCATTCCGTTGGGCTGCAAGCGCCTTGGTTTTCTATTTCCAGCGAAACGATACCAGAGCCCGACCATTCTACCGTGATTGAATTGGTTCCTTGGCCGGAAGTAATTTCGCCCGCTTCGGTGACATTCCAAAAGTAAGACTTGGCTCCCTCGGGCGCTGAATATGAGACATAAGAGCCGGCACAAACTTCAACATCCCCCTCAATGGCACAGGCTGCATCAGAATCTATCACCTCAGAAGCCGCCTGCACAGAACGGCTTTGGCTTCCTACAGATTTTCCATTTAGTGAAACAACTCGGGTATGGTAAGGAGAGCCGTTGATGCTAGAGGCTGAATTTCCATCTCCCCAATCCTGTGCTTTGGCGATGTGGCCTCCCCAGGAAATTACGACGGTGTTGTAGGAGCTTTTTGCACCAAAAACTGAGAAGGATATCTTCAATCTGGTGACGGCGTTGTTTGGCGAAGTGTTTTGTTGTAGGACGTATTTGATTTGTGTGATTTTGCCTCCGTAGATGGCGATTTTTCTTTCAGCTTCAGACAGTTGGCCAAAACTTGTGGAAGGTTGAGGGGTACCATTTGGAGGGGGAATTGCCAAAAAATTTGGATTACCGGTACTGGGAATTACGGACTCACATATTCTATCGAAGCTTGTGATATAGTCAATTGCATTTTTTCCGTCCTTTTTCGTATCCCATTCTATTTCCAAGGTATGGTCTCCTGGGCGCAACTTTGAAATTGTCACACGATAGGGAATAGATTGTCCTTCAAAAAAATGGCTATTGCCGGAGTTGGAGTTTCCTGTTGACCAGACAACGGGGCTTTTCGGTACTTGGCCCACCCCACCATTTTGTCCCTGCTCCAGCTTGACGGTTTGGGAATTTGCATAAGTAACAACGAGGAGAAATAGAATCGCCAGTCCCTCGCGAAGAGTAGATAGTCTTAGCATAATTAGTCTTTAGTCTAAAGAGTCCAATTGTTAAATCGAAATAGGTGTTGTTTAACTCAAGAAGCATCAAAAAGTAAGAAGCAGCATTTATTTGCTATCAAAATACAAAGTTAATCCTGTAAAATGGCTTTTCAGGACATTAAAAGTTTGATCAAAATATTCTAAACCAATGACTTAAAAGGTTATTCTGGATCAGTGGAGTTATAGAACAAGATTAAACCTTTAAAAAATTTGACTATTTGATCCAGTAAACCATTTTTTAGAAAAAAATCTGTATTGAAAATTCTTGGTGTCAAGGAGTTTATATTCTTTTTCCCCAGCGAATTTTCGATAAATGTATCTTATAATTCAGGTTTGAATGTGTTGCTGCCAAAGCAAGAGTGAGAGCAAGGGTGCAGTTGAAGGCTATCGTTTTATAAAATGAAAAGTGAGTATCTCTTTTTCATTAAATCGGAGGTTGCGGTAGTCTAGGAGTACTTCATCTATTTGTAGTCTTTTGCTGTATTGTTTTGATCATGAAGTAAATTACAGTCAAGGCGACAAAGAAGACGGAGAGGCCTGTTTTCTCATATCCAGTAAGATTGGATAGAAAGAAAAGGATTATCCCAGCTGACAGGATTGGAACGGTATATCCGAAAGGAATTTTGAAATACCCGGATTGAGCTACTTGTTTCTTTCGTAACGGGATGACCGAGAGACAAACCCCAAAATAAACCAGCAACATACTCGCGGAGGCAATAACCGCTAGCTGTCTGAATCCGCCAATCGCAGCTAAGGTGAAACCCAGTCCTGCGTAAAGTAGAATGGCCAAATAGGGTGTCTTGAACTTGGAGTGGATAGCAGCCAATTTGTCAATGGGGATGACCCGGTCACTGGCCAAACCGAAAATGACCCGGGGAAGATTGAGAATTTCTCCACTTAGCATTCCAAACATAGAAATTCCCGCTCCAACCAATAGTGCCGTATAGCCAATTGGCCCAAAAACCACTTGGGCGACGGCGGCCAAAGGAGCTTCTTTGGAAAGAACCAACTCGTTTCCCAAAACACCCTGAGACACGGTCTGGATCAGGATATACAAAACCAACACAAAGAATATTCCAAGGAAAATGGCCTTGGGAACAGTTTTTTGGGGGTTTTTGATTTCGCCACCAACAGTCAGTCCAGCGTCCCCGCCCTGAAAGGCGAAAAACAGAATCAAACAAGCCTCTCCGAATTTTTCAAACGTAGGAGTGGATTCCCAATAGAGATTGCTGAAAGAGACGTCCTTCCAGCCGAAAAGAATCAGCAATATCAGAGGAGTGAGTTTAGCAACCGTGTTGACTTTGACCAAACCAATTCCTTGCTTGACTCCAATGACATTCAAGAAAGCCAAGCCAGAGAAAATCACAAATAGCAGCAGTACTCGAGTGACAGAGCCAGAGAAAACAGGGAAGGCCAATCCGATCAATTCCACCAAAGCGTTGGCTACAGCAGCATCAGAAAATACACTTCCGGTAACCATAAACACGGCTGATAAAAATCCGGTGTAAGGCCCAAAGGCGGTGGCGACATAAGCGTATCCTCCTCCAGAACGGGTGACTTTACTCCCTGCTTCCGCAAAGCAAAGCATGACTAAGGCAATCAAGAATCCGCAAAAAAGGTAAACGACGATTCCTGAGGACCCCATGATTTCCGCAACGATTGCGGGCAAGACAAAAATCCCTGCGCCGACAATGATGTTGACTATGTTGGCAGAAAGCCCCCAAATGCCGATTTCTCTTACTAAGCCAGTTTCTTTTTCCATTAGGATTGTAATCTCAACAATTAGTACGCTCGCGCTCCTCCGTCCTCACTCGAGGAGTCTGACGCGCCCACATAGACTCCCAAACCAGCATCATAGGTGATTCCCATCAGGACGCCGAGATTGGTGGTAGGCCTCAAAGCATGGCCCATTTGTTCCAGCGCTTTTTTGGTATCCGGGGACAAAAGATTCCTTTCGTAAGTGATTTGGTCCGGAAGCCATTGATGGTGGATTTTCATGGCTTCGATAGCCCGGTCGATCCGCATGTCATAGACCAATACATTCAAAACCGTCTGGAAGACGGTGTTGATGATGGTTCTTCCTCCAGGACTTCCGATGACCAGGTAGGGCTTGCCATCTTTGGCAACAATAGTGGGAGTCATACTGGAAAGCATGCGTTTTTCAGGTGCTACGAGATTGGGATTGGAGCCGATTAGTCCCGTGGAAGTGGTGAATCCGGGAATTGGATTGAAGTCTCCCATCTCATTGTTGAAAATGAAGCCCAGTTTGGAAGATCCCATTTTTACGCCATAGGAATTTTCAAGGGTGTAAGTCATGGAGATGGCGTTTCCATCCTTGTCCACCACAGAGAAATGCGTGGTATGATCTCCCCCATACAGCTGCCCATAGCGGGACGAGTCACTTTTCGAGGCTTTGGTCATATCCAGGTTTTTGAATCTCGATTGCGCAAATTCCTTGGAAATCAATTTTTCCACAGGCATTTCCGTATTGAAGTCCGGATCTCCCAAAAATTCCGCCCGGTCGGCAAAAGCCCGACGCATCGCCTCGGCTACCAAATGCACGTAGGTAGTTGAATTGAACTCTACCTTGGAGATGTCAGCCGCTTCCATCAGGTTCATCATTTCGATCAACGCTACCCCTCCAGAGCTGGGTGGAGGAATGGAGAAAATTTCAAATCCGTTAAAGCTGGACTGCAGTGGCTTTCGCTCTACGGCTTCATATTTTTCCAAATCCGCTTTGGTGATGATGCCACCGTTCGCTTTCATGTAGGATTCGATTTCCTCAGCGACTTTTCCTTTGTAGAATCCGTCACGACCATGATCTCGGATTTCCCCAAGCGTTTTGGCGAGGGCGGCTTGCTTCCAGAGTTCTCCGGGAGCGACGATTTCTCCATCTGAACCTCTGAAATAGTCCTTCATAATATCCCAAGACTCGTCTCCATTGGACATGCGAGTGGCGACCCGATACAGTCCCCAAGACATGGGAAAGCCTTTTTTGGCTAGTTTGATGGCTGGGTTGACTAAGTCCTTCCAGGGAAGTTTCCCATATTGTTGGTGTGCTTGATAGAGGCCGGCGACGGTGCCTGGTACTCCTACCGAAAGTAAGCCTTTGTGGTTGGAGTTGTCTTTGATCTTTCCGTTATCATCCAAAAACATGGTCGGGCTTGCTGCTAAAGGAGCTTTTTCCCTGAAATCAAAAGTGGTGACATCACCATCAGATTTCATCAAGACGATAAATCCGCCACCGCCTATATTTCCTGCTTCTGGGTGGGTGACAGCCAAGGCAAAAGCTGTGGCGACAGTGGCGTCGATGGCATTTCCACCCTTTTTCAAAATCTCAACCCCGATCTCAGAGGCCAAATAATGATCCGAGACGACCATTCCGTTTTTGCCATAGGTCTGGGAAAATGTGTTTTTTGAAAATCCGAGCCCTAGTAAAAATGCTATGAGCGTGTAAAGTGTAAATCTCATAAAGTGCTTTAGGTGTAATCTTTTTTATGGTTTAGTTATGGTTGTGCTCCAAGCGATGCTTTTTCAGAATGTCCTCGCCGAAATTGTTTCCTTTTTCCCGCCAGATCGAGTGGATGTGGTTGGCATTGTCCAGAAAGCCAACGTTGTCGTATTCGATCAGGAAATCTGGAGAGTGAATGACGTAATAGTGGGGTTTCATGGGTTCATAGCTCCCAATCCAAGCAAAATAGACTTCATTCATCCCTCTGGCATGAAGCTTGGCTAGATATTCCTCCGCCTTGGCAGGATGCAGATTTCCAATGTATTCTTCGATCAGATAGTGAAGTATTTTCTGCTGGCCCTCGTTTAGTTCCGCGCCCTTGATACCCTGAAATTCTTCGATCCATTGTGGACGATCGGGGCTGGTGATGATGTCCGTGGGCACTTTTCCCTCCAAGGTTGCTTTCGCCTTTTGCCCTTCGTCCAGTGCATTGATCAGCCAAAATCCATAGTCCTCTTCTTTGCTCAAAGGTCGGAGTCCGGCATATTGTGTATCCTCCACGACAGCGGGATCTGAACCTAGGAAGAAAGGTGTCATAGTGAATTGGTCTCCTGCTCCAGTCAAATTTATAGAAATGTGATGCCCTTCAAATTTTAGCCCCCATTCGCCATCGTCCTCGGGACTTCCCGCGATCGCCACGTAGTAGTTTCCATAGTCCCAATTGAGCCCACGGATCATCTTGATGGCGTTTTCATTGATCTGGCCCCGGTTGAACTGAATCTCAAAGAGCTCGTGAAGAATGTCATCCACCTGCATGATGGAGAAGGTTTTCAAATAACCCTGAGAGCTCAGCATGGCGCTGAGGACTTGATGAAACGCAATCTTGCTGCCCTCCGAAAGATCCCCGTACCTAACTCCGGACCTTGCGGCTAAACCCAAAGGCAGATTAGTCCACTGGGTGCGGGTGCTATCCTCCATGGCAAATAGAATTTGGTTTTTTTGGGCTTCTTCCAGAGACTCCAGGAAAATGAGGGTTTTTGCCCTCATTTGGTCGATGGACTGCGCATGGAGTGCTGGGGTAAACGCCCAAAGAAGTAATGCAATAAGGAATAAGAACCTCATGGTGTGTCTTGTTAAAGAGTAACAGGGCGTGAGTAAATGCTCCGGATAGTTGGCGATTCATGCGATAGAGCGCCGGAACGAATGCTAGTCGTACTGGTTGCTGTTCGGGTTTTTGGATGCCTGGTATTTTTGGCAATAGCCAACACTACCGGTGATGCACAAAGGAATCCTCAACATCGAAGAGCAGCTTTTACTAAAAAAGCATTTCTGAAAATATGAAAAAATCGGGAAGTTCCAACTTGAGGATCAGGACAGTGGGCAAGGCAAATTGGTTTTCTCGAATGGAAGGGGATTATTTATTGCGGAAGATTGCCATAAGACTACTACCATACCAAATGGTTTTAGGCTGGCTGATTTCGGAAAAGCTTTTGGATTTTGCAGCAATACCAATATCAGTCCCTGGCAATTTTGGAATATTGGGTGGGAAAAAAGAAAAAGGAGATGGATCAGACCATCTCCCAAGGGCTCAGATGGACTCCAGAAGGGATCTGAAAGCAACCGCTCGATCCTGATAGCGTTCGGTGGTCTTTGCGCCAAGCAGCGAAGCATGCTTTTTTTCGTACTCCATCATCTTTTCTATGCTCTCTGTAAAGTATTGGATGCAATAGTTGGTGGAGCCATCTTCGGAATCGTGAAGAAGGCGAAAAAACTTATGCTCATGAAAAATGCCAGTGTCGAGTACTTCGGGAATATGCGTGTCCCTCATCCAAGAAACAAAGTCCTCTTCTATATCTGGGGTGACGTTTATGGTGATATTGTACAGAATCATGAGTGAAGAAATGGGTTTTGGTTACTTTTGCTGCCAACAATAAAACGGTTCCCAAAGTTAAGCATCCCGAAACGAAACTTTGGCCTCAAATCCTGATATGCACAAATATGTCCCTTCGAGGGGAGAACCCCGATTTTCTAGATTGTTGATTGGTAGAATATTAATAGTTGCGATTTATCTGGTGGGAGTTATTGGCCTGAGCCTGCCAGAGTATCAGGAGTTATTTTTGAAGCTGACGCCAGCGCAGCTTTTGCTTACACTATTTCTTGTCCTATTCTACCACAAGGGATGGAATGATGCTTTTCCCATCTACGCGGCGGCTGCGTTTTGGATAGGATTTGGGTCCGAACTGATCGGTATACACACTGGATATCTTTACGGGGACTATGTGTACGGCAAGGCTCTGGGTCCCAAACTTTGGGAAGTCCCCATCGTCATTGGTGTCAATTGGTTTCTCCTCAGCTACCTCACCGGTACGGTTTTCCACAAGATTCCAAATGATTACTATGCGGCGTTTTTGGGAGCTTCGGCGATGACGGCCTTGGATTACATCATGGAGCCAGTCGCCACGGTATTGGATTTTTGGGTGTGGAAATTTGACATCATCCCTCCAGCCAACTATGCGGGATGGTTTGGCGTGTCCTTTCTGATCCATTTGATCTACCGAAAGGCGAATTTTGAAAAGACTAATTCCATCGCGGCATTTCTTCTGATGGCCATGATTCTGTTCTTTACTATATTGAATTTTACGTTGGACATATGAATCGGATCAAATCTCTGGTCCACGGAGATTCAGCTGGAAAAATTTAGGGGGAAAAAATAGTTTGTAACAAAACGACAGCATTGTTGTTGTTTCGATAATGGTCAACGCAATAGCATTTATAGCGATCGGTTTTATCTTGATGGAGCTTGCAGGTTGGTTTATCCACAAGTACCTGATGCATGGTCCGCTGTGGATGATCCACCAGACCCACCATCGGCCATCCAAGTCATTCTTTGAATTGAATGACTTGTTTTCCGTGCTTTTTGGATCTATTGCGGTGATTTTGATCTTCAAAGGACTTGATGCGTTGGATTATAGGTTTTGGATGGGAGTGGGAATCAGCATCTATGGGGTGCTGTATTTTATCCTTCATGACGTTTGGGTACATAGACGTTTGAAGTGGTTTGGTAAGCCGCGCAATCCCATTCTTAGAGGAATATTCAAAGCCCATCAAGCCCATCACAAAACCAACAAGAAGGAGGAGGCGGTTTCTTTTGGACTCTTTCTGGTACCCAGGAAATATTTTAAAGAAGACGAGGAGTGAGCACTTATTCGATCAAGGATCTGGAACAGCTGTCGGGCATCAAAGCGCATACCCTTCGCATTTGGGAGCAACGGTACAACCTGCTCAATCCGAAGCGGACGGAGACCAATATCCGATACTACGATGATGAGGACCTAAAGCTGATATTGAACGTGGCCTTTCTCAATGAAAATGGCTATAAAATCAGCAGAATCGTTGCAATGCCCAGACGCGAAATCAAAGCAGAGGTGCTGAGGATGACCGAGGAGTCACTGGCGCAAGACGACCAGTTGCATGCCTTGACTTTTTGTATTATCGACATGGATGAAGAGGGTTTTGAGCGGGTTTTCAACGCCTGTATTGTCAAGCTGGGATTCGAACAGACGATGCTTGACGTCATCTATCCTTTTATGTCCAAAATAGGAGTCCTTTGGCAGACCGGCTCGATCACCCCAGCCCAAGAGCACTTTATTTCCAACCTTGTCCGCCAAAAACTAATCGTGGCAATTGACGCGCTCACCCAGCTAAATACAGGGAAAAAATTTCTGCTTTTCCTGCCCGAGGGCGAGCTTCACGAGATTTCCCTTCTTTTTTCCTGTTTTTTAATCAAAGCAAGTGGGCACAGAGTAGTATATCTTGGACAAAGTACGCCTCAGGAGGACTTGAGGATGGTTTATCGAGTTCATCAGCCGGACTATATGCTTACGGTATTGACGTCTGCGCTGTCTTCCGAGACGACTCAAGAATATGTCAGTTCGCTTTCTGCACAGTTTCCTGATACACAGCTGCTCGTATCAGGCTATCAAGTGATAGCCAAGGATCTGGTTTTTCCCTCAAATGTCCGTCTGATGCGGCACTTTGCAGACTTCAAGGAGATCTTGGGAGAAATCAGTTCCGTGGCACAGGAAAAATAACCTAGTTGTCCAATAGGCCCCGCTGCCGATGAGTTGGTGCTTTTCCTCTCAATCCGAGCAGGCACTCCAAACTTCGCGTTTCACTTCCCAGACATTTTAGGGATGGCAATGGCAGCTTTCAAAGCTGGTGTTCACCTTTTTCAGCTCCCACTAAGATTAAAGGCAGCATGCCTGTTTGCCCATAAGGTACTGAAGTGGAAAACACAATTTGGAGCCAATAGGAGCTCCAATTTTTTTGACCAAGTTCTAAGAGAAACGGTGGAAGCGAGTCAGAAGCCCACAAGAAACCAACCTTAGCTGTAGTTTTGTTTAAAGAAACGCAAGAAAATTTAAACAAAACCTTGCATTTTTGTTTAAGTATATTTAGATTTCGTTAAACAAAATGGTTTCCAAATGACAACTCTAGAATTTAGCTACTCACTAAACAAAGCCTCCGGCTCACTGAAACCTTTTGCAATGAGGTTGACTCGTGATGCCGACGATGCCAATGACCTGCTTCAGGATACGATCCTCAAAGCTTTTTCCAACAAGGAGAAGTTTGCGGAAGGCACCAACTTGAAAGCATGGCTCTATACCATCATGAGGAATACTTTCATCACCAACTATCAGCGAGCAGTGAGAAGGGGAACATTTGTCGATACCACCGATAATCTTCACTACATCAATTCCGGAGGACAGGCGATTGAAAATGGGGCATTTGGAGCCTTTGCCCTGACAGATATCCATGTCGCGATCGATAAGCTGGATGATGTCTACAAGACGCCGTTTCAGATGTTTTTCCGCGGATTCAAATACCATGAGATCGCCGAGGAGCTTCGCATTCCCATTGGAACTGTGAAAAATAGAATACATATTGCCCGTAAGCTGCTCAAGGACGCCTTGGAAGTTTATATGCATAAAAATTGATCCCATGCCCCAAAAACACATCGTGGTGATCGGGTCTGGATTTGCCGGGCTCTCGGCAGCCACACATTTGGCCGATAGGCCGGGCTGCAAGGTCACCCTTTTGGAAAAAAATGACTCCCCCGGCGGAAGGGCGAGAAAATTTCAGGCTGAGGGATTCACGTTTGACATGGGGCCGAGTTGGTATTGGATGCCGGATGTTTTTGAACGGTACTTTGCCCGTTTTGGTAAGAAACCCTCGGACTATTATGAGTTGATCCGTTTGGATCCCTCGTATTCGGTCATTTTTGGAGAGGGGGAGATTCTCGATATTCCGGCTGACTTGGGCCAATTCAAAGCCATGCTTGAGGAAATCGAGCCTGGGGCGGCAGAGCAGTTGGACAGGTTTCTTGCACAGGCAAAATATAAATACCAAGTAGGTATCCATGATTTGGTCCACCGGCCCAGTCGGTCGGTCTTTGAGTTTGCTTCACCGTCTCTCTTGATGGACGTCATGCGCTTGGATATTTTCCAATCCATGGCAAAGCACATACGCCGATTTTTTTCCCATGAAAAGATCATTCGAATCATGGAGTTTCCGGTGTTGTTCCTTGGAGAAACTGCCGAAAACATCCCTGCACTCTATAGCCTGATGAACTATGCGGATATTGCCCTAGGTACGTGGTACCCGAAAAAGGGCATGCACGAGATCATCCGTGGGATGGTAACCCTGGCGGAGGAAAAAGGAGTGGATATTCGCTATGGAGCAGAGGCCGAAAAAATCGAAGTGACAGACGGGCAGGCAAAATCTATCCGACTGAAGTCCGGAGAGTTGATCGATGCGGACGTGGTGGTGGCAGGGGCAGACTACCATCATGTGGATCGAGTTCTCTTGCCCCGAGGATACAGCAACTACTCGGGGAAATACTGGGATCAGCGGGTCTTGGCACCGTCCAGCTTGCTTTTCTATCTGGGAGTGGGCAAGCGACTTAAAAATCTACGGCATCACAATTTGTTTTTCGATGAGCAGCTGGGTCCGCATGCGGATGCGATCTACAAAAATCCCCGATGGCCAGAAAAGCCGCTTTTTTATGCATCGGTTCCATCCATCACAGACCCTACAGTCGCACCAGAAGGAATGGAGAATTTGTTTTTGTTGATACCCTTGGCACCCGATCTCCAGGACTCCGTGGAGATGCGGGAAAAATATTATGAAATAATCATGGATCGTCTGGAGAAAGTCACCGGACAGGATATTCGATCCCATGTGGTCTACAAAAGGTCCTACGCACACAGCGATTTCAAGAGCGACTATCACGCCTTCAAAGGCAACGCCTATGGCTTGGCCAATACGCTGGCGCAAACGGCGCTTTTAAAACCCTCGCTTAAAAACAAAAAGGTCAGAAATCTGTATTACACTGGACAGTTGACCGTTCCCGGGCCCGGTGTCCCGCCTTCCTTGATTTCCGGGGAGGTCGTGGGCGGAGTAGTGATGAAAGAACACGATTTATAGATAAACAGGTATATTATAGCAATGGACTCAATCGCACTTTTTGACCAAACCTCGCTGGAATGCAGTCGCCTGATCACCCATCGGTATAGCACGAGCTTTACCTTGGGTATCAAGACGATGGACAGAAAATTCCATATGCCCGTATATGCCATTTATGGTTTCGTCAGGTATGCGGACGAAATTGTCGACACCTTTCATGAAAAGAATAAAAAGGAACTCTTGGCCCGATTTAAAACTGACACGTATCTAGCCATAGAGAGTGGGGTATCACTCAACCCGGTACTCCACGCCTTTCAGTTAGTGGTAAATCGCTATCAAATCGACACAGAGCTGATTGAAGCATTTCTCCACAGTATGGAAATGGACCTCGACTTCCATACGTATGACGATTCGCGGTATTCCGAATATATCTATGGATCTGCGGAGGTAGTCGGGCTGATGTGCCTCAAGGTCTTCTGCGAAGGCAACTCAGAAATGTATGAACGCCTGAGGGAACCGGCCTGCAAGCTAGGCTCTGCGTTTCAGAAAGTCAATTTCCTCCGTGACATCAAGAGTGACTTTGAAGAACGCGGAAGGGTATATTTCCCCGGTGTGGACTATCGGTTTTTTGACAATGCGATGAAAGCCGAGATCGAGGAGGACATCCGCAAGGATTTCGCTGCCTCTCTTGCCGGAATAGAGCAGCTGCCCTCGGGCGCTAAGTTGGGCGTAAGGATCGCGTATCTCTACTACCAAAAGCTATTTGAAAAAATCAAATCCATGCCGGCATCTACCATCACGGAAAAGCGCGTCAGAATCCCTAATTCCCAAAAACTGTCCCTGCTGCTGGGGACTTATTTTGAGACGAAACTCGGCATGCTCTAATGGAAAAATACCTCTATTCAGGAGTGTTGTTGTTTGCCGTTTCCTATCCGCTAGCCCAGTCGTTTGAGCATAGGATCCGCTATTCCTCGCAGTGGTATGCGCTGATGCCCGCCTTGTTGATCTCGGCTGCTGTATTCCTTGTCTGGGATTATTGGTTTACCCAAGCCGGCGTCTGGGAATTCAATCCACTCTATGTCTTGGGTGTCTTTCTCTATGGACTTCCCTTGGAGGAGATTCTGTTCTTTTTCGCGGTCCCATTCGCGTGTGTTTTCATCTACGAGGTTTTGAACTACTACTTTCCCAAGGATTTTTTGTTGCCCTTTGCCAAGCCTTTCGTCTACGTAATGATTCCTTCTCTGCTAGGATTTGGACTGCTTCACCTAGACAAGCTCTACACTTCGGTCAATTTCCTGTTTGGAGCGGCTGTCCTTCTGCTACACTTCCTCGTTTTTGGAGATCGCTATCTAGGTAGGTTTTTGTTCGCTTACCTGGTTCACTTGATTCCGTTCATCATTTGCAACGGAATCCTTACTGGGGGGCTGACACCTGAGCCGGTGGTGATCTACAACAATGCAGAGAATTTGGATATCCGGATTTGGACGGTTCCCATCGAGGATACAGTCTATTCCATGTCCTTACTTTTGCTCAATATCAGTATTTACGAAAAGATCCGGAGTAGAAAACAATTGCGAACCTCAAAGGTTTATAGGGTATGAAAGATCTCCAAGTACAAATAGACTCGCATTCAGGGTTTTGCTTTGGTGTCGTCTACGCGGTCGAAATGGCCGAGGAGATTCTGGATGAGCGCGGTTACCTCTATTGCTTGGGTGATATCGTGCACAATGACGAGGAAGTAGCCCGCCTGACTCGGAAGGGCCTGAAAATCATAGACCATGGCGATCTCTTTGGCTTGCGCAATGAAAAAGTCCTGATTCGCGCCCACGGTGAACCACCGGCTACCTATGAGCTCGCGCTGAAAAACAATCTGACCCTGATTGATGCCAGCTGTCCAGTCGTTCTGAAGCTCCAGAATCGTATAAAAAACTCTTTTGACAAAGGGGAGCCTATCTACATTTATGGCAAACACGGGCACGCCGAGGTGGTGGGTCTTTTGGGCCAAACCAACAACCAAGCGGTGGTTTTTCAGGATTTGTCAGAGCTGGATATCGCTCGTCTGCCCAAAAACCTCACACTTTACAGCCAGACTACCAAGAGCACCGACAAATTCTACGAAATCAACCAAACGCTCAACGAAGCCGGTATCTCCGTCAGCACCAACGATACCATCTGTCGCCAAGTCTCCAACAGGGACAAAGAACTCAGGGACTTTGCCCGTAAGTTTGACAAGATCGTTTTTGTCTCCGGCTCCAAGTCATCCAACGGAAAGGTACTCTTCAAAGCCTGTACGGAAAGCAACCCCAATACCTTTTTCGTATCCAATCCTGATCAAGTAGATCAAGAATGGTTTGGAAAAAGCGAAACAGTGGGAATCTGCGGCGCGACATCGACTCCGATGTGGCTCATGGAGCAGGTGAGGGACAGACTCCTCAGCTTTTGATTACCTTTACCCTGTGATGAATACCTCCCAAATTTCACACTCCAAGACGCTTGACCCGAAAGGACTGCTTATTGGCTGGTCTATCATTTTGTTTTGGGGTCTTTCATTGGCATTTCTGCTCCGCTATCCACTTTCTTGGACAGATCCTCTTGTTTATTTGGGCGTTTTCATTCAAATGCATCTTTACACTGGACTGTTTATTACAGCCCACGATGCGATGCACGGTGGAGTGTCTTCCAACAAAAAGCTCAACCACCTCACCGGCTGGGTGGCAGCGATTCTTTTTTCCTTTAATTTTTACTGGAAGCTTTTTCCCAAGCACCATGCACACCATCGGCATGTGGCGACAGCGGACGATCCGGACTATCATCCTTCGGGAAAGTTTTGGCGCTGGTATCTGGCCTTTATCCGACAGTATGTCACTTGGCTGCAGATCTTGCTGATGGCGGTAGCTTTCAATCTACTCAAGCAGATTTTTCCTACGGAAAACCTGATCCTTTTCTGGATGTTACCGGCCGTCCTCTCTACCTTTCAATTGTTTTATTTTGGTACCTACCTTCCCCACCAGGGTGAAATCGACAACGCCCACCATTCACACACGCAACAAAAGAATCACCTTTGGGCGTTTTTGAGTTGCTATTTTTTTGGTTATCACTACGAGCACCATGATTCCCCGGGCACGCCATGGTGGAGGCTGTGGCGCCTAAAGGAAAAATGAGGATACGTGCTGGTATTGACATGAATCAAAAAAAACACAACCCTAAACAATCAACGACTAATATTGCTTTACTGGAAAACCTACACTCCGTGAACTTTAGAATTACGCTTTTGGTCTTTTTCTTCCTCCCTATCACCCTTTTTGCACAGGGTATTCTCAAAGGAAGAGTTTTCAATCCTGTAAACAACGAGCCCGTGCCGTTTGCCAACGTACTCATCCTGGGTACTGAGCTAGGCGGAATATCCGACGAAAACGGCAACTACGAAATCTCCAGTATCCCGCCTGGACTTTATAACGTCAGGGCGAGTTTTGTCGGGTTCAAGCCGCTGACCCAGTTCGAGGTGCAGATCTCGCTGGCCCGCTCGGTACAGCTGGACTTTGCCTTGCAGGAGGAAGCTTCTGAGCTGAGTGAAGTAGTGGTGAGTTCGGAGTTTGTGCGATCGGAGGAGACACCGATCTCTGCCCGAAAACTCAACACGAACGAAATCGAGCGCTATCCGGGTGGCAACCGCGACATCTCCAAAGTAATCCAATCGCTGCCTGGCGTAGCATCCACGGCGAGTTTCCGAAACGACATCATCATCCGGGGCGGTGCTCCCAATGAAAACAAGTTTTTTGTGGATGAGATCGAGGTGCCGGTGATCAACCATTTTGCCACGCAAGGCTCATCGGGTGGACCGGTGGGCATCCTGAACGTGAACTTGATCAAAGACGTGGAGGTAGTCACAGGTGGATTCCCCTCGGATCGCATGGACGCGATGAGTTCATTTTTTGAATTCCAGCTGAAAGAAGGCAGAAGGGACAAAATGGCCACGCAACTCACACTCGGAGCCTCGGAGCTGACGCTTTCCAACGAAGGTCCACTGGGGGAAAAGACCACCTACCTGCTTTCGGCCCGGCGATCATACCTTCAGGGACTCTTCAAGCTTTTGCAGCTTCCTTTTTTGCCGACTTTCAATGACTTTCAGCTCAAAACCACGACCAAGCTCAACGATAAAACCGAGCTGACTTTCATAGGCCTTGGTGCGATTGACAAATTTGTGCTCAACGAGGAGATTCCCGAGGGGGAATCTGAGGAAGAACTGGAAAACCGGCTTTATCTGTTGGACGTGCTTCCGATCCAAAGCCAATGGAACTACGCAACTGGAGTCAAGTTGAAGCGATTTCGGGAAAATGGCTTCTGGACTTTTGTCCTCAGCCGAAATATGCTCAACAATCAGTCTTATAAGTATGCCGGAAATGACGAAAGCGCTCCCGGAAACCTCCTGTTCGACTATTCTTCCCAAGAATCGGAAAATAAGTTTAGAGCAGAAAACAGCATCTTTGGTCAAGGCTTTACGGTAAAATACGGCTTCAATTACCAATACTCCAGGTATTTCATTAGCAACTATGACCGCTCCACGCTTGCGGCGAGCGGTGAGGTGATAGATGTGGAGTCCAAAACAAATTTCAACCAGTATGGTGCCTTTATCTCCGGCAGCAAAAACTTTCTCAAGGACCGGTTTCTGATTAGTGGCGGTATTCGGATGGATGGAGCGGACTTTGCCGAAACAGCCTCCAATCCTTTGAATCAGATCAGTCCTAGGATCACATTTTCCTACCAACTTAGACCCAATTTCTTCGCTACAGCAAATGCCGGAATCTATTACCAAAAGCCACCCTACACCGTACTCGGCTATCGAAATAACGAGGGAGAGCTGGAAAATCAGGACGGCGACGTGCGCTTCATCCGTAACTCCCAGCTCATCGCAGGTTTAGAGTGGATGGTTCCGGACAAAAACCGGCGGTTTACCCTAGAGGCTTTCTATAAGAAATACAGCAACTATCCTTCTTCCGTCCGAAACGGGATCTCACTGGCCAATCTGGGGGCTGACTTTGGAGTGATTGGTAATGAGCCTGTCGTTTCCAATTCAGAAGGCCGAGCATACGGCATGGAGTTTTTAGCCCAGCAGCGTTTGTTCAATGACTTTTATGGGATTGCTGCACTGACCCTGGTACGAAGTGAGTTTACCAACCCGAATACGGATGGCTATGCACCTTCGGCTTGGGACAACAAGTTTATCGTGAGTCTCACGGCAGGCAAGCGCTTCGGCAAAAATTGGGAAGTGGGCGCAAGGTGGAGATTTTTGGGCGGAACGCCCTACACTCCCTACGATCTGGAGGAGTCCAGCCTGATAGCCAACTGGGACCTGAGAAATGCAGGAATCTTGGACTACTCGCAGATTAACGCCGTCCGCTTGGATCCTTTCCACCAGCTTGATGTTAGGATTGACAAAAAGTATTATTTCCGCCGCTGGAATCTCAATTGGTACGTCGATGTTCAAAACCTCTACAATTTCCAAGCGGAGCAGCCGCCAGTTCTTGTTCCGGTCAGGGATGCCTCGGGAAATATCCTCATCGACCCCAACGATCCCAGTCGGTACCAACTCAAGCTATTGGAAAACCCGGCAGGAAATCTCCTACCGACCGTGGGAATCATTGTGGAGTTTTAGCCTTCAGGCCCCAAAACGGCTAGAAGTTTGATGATGCGGTCTGCCTTGGCTTGGTCGCTGTCGGCGCTATAGATGAATTCTACCCACTCCTTCTGCTTGGCTTCGCTCAGTTTTTGGAAAAGCGGGAGTTTTCCCGGATCGTCCTTTAGGCAATCGATCAGTTCTTGGGGAATGGATGAAGGGATATCTTCCCGAAACAGCTTCAGTCGCACCACATCTCCTTCTTCTTTTCCAATGTGTGTTCGGATGGGTTTGGATATGGGGAGAAAAAGTATGCCCTTTTTCATGGGCATGAGGTGTTTTCCGACAAATTCAAAGTCGTCCACCGATCCGTTGAGTTTGACCATTCCAAAAGCCTTGCCTCCCGGCAATTGGCCTACTGGTATACGTATGAAAGTCCAACCTCCCTTGCCAGGAAAGCGCTCCAACAAAAATTCTCCTTCCAGTATCAGTTCCATCGCAAAAAAATAGAGCGGGTTTCCCCGCTCCGGTCATCAGTGGTAAGTGATCAATTGAATCTCCATCGTATGTTGAGGCCGAAGCCACCGGCATCAAAGCTGGTCTCCTCGACGATGATAAAATAAGGTCTCCAGTCCAGGCCGATTGTCAAAGGAACTTCGGAAAAGGGGTATTCTGCACCAATCTCCCCCGCTACGCCAAACTTGAAATCATTAGCCAGAAATAAGGAAGGGCCAAAACCGGCGTACCATTTGAAATCCGAGGTGGAGATGTCGTCATAAATTGGGTTCCAAAGTGCGTCAATGCCGACACCATCGTTGCCGAAGCTGACGTCAGCATGTATTCTGCTGAAGTCGCCGAGGGCAAATACCCCGTCGACGGCGACATTGTTGCCATTGACATTGCCGAATCGAATACCCACCTCCTGGGCTTGGGATTCCAGCGCAGCGAAAAGCCCCAAGAAAAGGACGAAGGAGAAAACTTTTAAAAGCTTCATAAATAAATCAGTTTGTATTGTGATAGGTTGGTTTGTAAAAAAAGCCTTCCGATTTCCCGAAAGATCTTGCTGCGATCTAGCTAAAATTGCGCCAATTGTAAAGATGAACCGAAAAATCCGAGCTTCTGAAGGGCTTGGCGGATGTGAAAAAAAAGCGCGGGATTTTTCCCGCGCTCGTCATTTCTAATTCGAAGTAGTGCTACTGCCTCCACCACCAAATCTCCAGCGGATGTTTAGCCCAAACTGATCTGCCAGAAAATCTGTGTCCTCCACGATTCGGAAGTTGGGTCGCCAGTCGGCGCCGATCACGATCGGGATTTCGGAAAACGCATATTCCACCCCGATCTCACCAGCTATCCCAAAGGCGAATGGGTCTCCCAAAAAGAAAGACGGACCAAAGCCGGCGTACCAATTGAAACCGCTGCTGGCAATAGGGCGATACAGCGGATTCCACAACGCATCGATACCGACGCCATTGCCACCGAAGCTTACGTCGGCATGAATTCTACTGAACTTTCCCAATCCAAAGACTCCATCAATGGCGACGTTATTTCCTGAAAAGTTGCCAAAACGGACACCTAGTTCCTGAGCGTTGCTCTCAAGTGAGGCTGCAAAAGCAAAAAATGCAACCAAGCTGAAGATCTTTAAATATTTCATCTTTTCTATGGATAAATGATAAAACAAAAACTTTCCATGAAAATATTACTTTTTTTCAACTAATCGGTTGTAGGAGAGAGGTTTTTGTAGACAATGCCAGCCAAAACAGCTCCTACAATTGGGGCAACCCAAAAAAGCCAAAGCTGCTGTAGGTAGATACCACCTGCGAAAATCGCTTGAGAAGTGCTTCTTGCCGGATTTACGGATGTGTTTGTGACTGGAATGCTGATTAGGTGTATCAGGACCAAGCAAAGACCAATGGCCAAGCCGCCAAAACCCGCTGGTGCTTTGGGATGGGTGGCGCCGAGAATCACAAAAAGAAAAATAAACGTCATGACTACCTCTGTGACAAGAGCTGCTGTCATGGAATAGCCTCCGGGAGAAGCTTCACCAAAGCCATTGGAAGCGAATCCGCCCAAGTCGACCCCGGCCTTGCCCGTAGCGATGACGTACAAAATTCCTGCTCCCGCGATCCCGCCGAGTACTTGGGCAATGATGTAGGGGAGCAATTCCTTAGAGTCAAATCTGCCGCCAATCCACAAACCCACCGAGACGGCTGGGTTGAGATGGCAACCAGAAATATGGCCTATCCCATAGGCCATAGTCACCACGGTCAAGCCAAAAGCCAGGGAGACGCCGACAAAGCCGATCCCGAGCTCAGGAAATCCTGCCGCCAACACGGCACTGCCACATCCTCCCAAGACCAGCCAGAGGGTCCCGATAAATTCCGCTACTAGTTTTTTCATGATAAAAGGATTTAAGGTTGTTAAAAATTGATAGGATAAAAGATACTAAAATGGACTCAACAATCAGATTGTAAAATATTTACCAGAGTGTTTCTACTTCGTCAAAAAAACCGGTGCCAGCTGGGTCCGGATCAGCGTGTCGGTCAAGATCCGCCGCTCCTTGCTCTCCCAATTCATCAGGACGATGTGGTATTGGTTTGTGATGGTGTCTTGAAACTGGTCAAATACCAGCCATTTACCGTCCGGACTCCAGTCGTGGTATACCTCGTCTTTTCCGCTGTTGGACAATTGCCTTCCGTTTGATCCGTCTGGACTGACAGCAAAGATGAAGGTGTGGTCGCCTCGGGAACTTGCATAGGAGATGAAGTTCTCGGTAGGATGCCACTTTAGCGCGCCCGCCTTGTATCCGTGGCTGAGAGCCGCGGGGTCTTCTGCGGGAAAATGGGTCAGCTGCCGCTCTCCGCTACCGTCCCGGTTGATCAGGAAGACTTCCGGAAAGATCCCCTCAACTTTTGCTTTGGGGCTTTTGACAAATGCGATCTGTAAACCGTCTGGAGAAAAAACAGGATCTTGAAAATGATGCAGTGAATCACTGATCAGAGGTTTGAAGCTGCCGTCATCCAAATCGATGAGAAAAAGCTGATATCGGATCGTGGGTGTTGGCCGTGCCGAAACGACCATTTCATTCGTCTTTGGATCTAGATCCATCCAACTGTCTTCCAGACGAAGGCCACTTAGTTTTTTCACCGCAGTCCCTTCCGCGCTCATTTCATACAGGAAAAAATTACGGTAAGCGGTATCCCTGTCACTGATGAAATAGATTTTGTCCCGATGGGCCAGATAGGTCCAGGCAACATCTGGATGCTTGGTCAGATTTTTTGATGCAGGGGCAGAGTCGAGACTTAGGAGGTGGATTTCCCAATTGTCCTTGGCAATAGAATCCGGCTCAAAGGTATTGTAGGCGATAAAATAGCCTTCTTCCCTGACAGAGTCCGACTGCTTTGCAGTACAGGATAAGGCTATAAAAAATGCCGCAAAGCTATAGGAAAGCGATCTCATGGGAACCGATTTTCGGAATTTAGGCATTTTCCCAAATCTTTGCTACCCACGCAGTTAGACTTCTAGATTCCGGGCAAATAAAAATCACCCTTCGGCCGACCGGCCTATAATGCTCAAGCTTAGTCTTAGCCAATCGCTATTTCTTGAAAATAAAGTAAACAGCCAATATCAGAAACATCGCCCCGATGGCATGGTTCCATCGAAGAGTTTCTGTTTTGAAGGCGATCAAGGTAAAGATCATGAAAACGACCAGCGTGATCACTTCCTGCAGGACTTTGAGTTGGACGAGCGAAAAGGGCCCTCCGTTTCCCGAGAAACCGATCTTGTTGGCCGGAACCTGAAAGCAATATTCAAATAGCGCTATGCCCCAGCTGATCAGGATCACGGAGACCAATCCCAACTTGCTAAACCATTTCCATTCGGCAAATTTCAGGTGCCCGTACCAGGCTAGTGTCATGAAGGTATTTGAGAGGATTAGCAGGCCAATGGTAAGAAGTGCTTTCATGGAGAGAAGAGAATAACGCAGCGAATTTCGAAAAAAACCGAACCCCTCAACACGCTCTTACCGCAAATTCTACTCCACTAGTTTATTGTTCACCCTGACGTTGCGCAGCGTGAAATTCTCGACAATCCCCTGATCGATTTTTGCGTTGGTTGCTCTGATTGTCAAATTTTCGAATGAAAAATCCCTCAGCCTATCATGCTCCGTGATCGCCACATCAAAGAAGATCTCGCAATCCAGCTCAATGTTTTTCATCGTGATGAACTGTGACTCGGATATTGGCACGTCTTTTCGTCCCTTTAAGTCAAAGAATTGAGTCCAAGGCTTCACATAGATCATACTATAAGCCTGTCCGATGATGTTTTCTACCGATATATGCTCGTAGAGCTGAGGGGTATCTGGGCGCATCTTCAGCCAAAGGAGGCGACGGGCATCCTGCACTTTGATGTTGCGGAGGATGACGTTTTTGTTGTGGATCGCTTCACTCCCACAGGTCATCGCCGCATGACAAAATCCAAATTCACTGTCTTCGATCAGGATGTTGGTGTTTGCTCCGTTGTTTGGGTCTTGGTCGGCCCAGGGTCCTTTGCCGCCCTTTAGCGCGATGGCATCGTCATTGACGGAGAGGTAGCAGCCCTTGATCAGGACATTGTTGACCACATCAAGGTCAATGGCGTCGGTGCTGGGCGCTTTTACCGGAGCGTGTGGTGAGGTGATCGTCAGGTCGAGAATCTTAACGTTTTCACACTGGTAATAGTGGCTGCTCCAGAAACCCGCATTGATCAGCGATACGTCTTGAAGCTGTACATTGTTGCTTTTCCAGATGAACACCAGCCGGGGGCGGGACACTTCCAAGTTTGTGCAATTGGGATCCTCTTCCCTTCTTTTCCAAAATGCCTCCCAAAATTTTAGTCCATTCCCGTCTATGGTTCCTTGGCCGCTGATGGTGAAGCCATCGACCCCATAGGCGTTCACCAGGGCGGCGTAGTAGTCCAGGTTTTGACCCTCCATGCGGGAGGGAATCAGCGGGTAGTTGGCAATTTCATCCGAGCCTTTGAGCACCGCTCCTTCTTCGAGGTGAAGGTGGGTTTTGGGTTTGAAAAAGAGCGCCCCGCTGAGAAACGTGCCTCTGGGAACGAGGATCACTCCGCCACCCTTTGCCGCGGCTTCATCGATGACACGCTGGATTTGCTGGGTTTGGAGAAGTGTTGAATCGTTTTTTACCCCAAAATCGGTGATTCTATAAGCCTTTCCCAGATCCTCCAACCCTACCTTGCTGTAGTCCCTAAACCAATCCGACATAGGACTGCCATCTGGCCAAGTATCGTTCGATTGGGCTTGAGCAAAGTTGCCGAAATAGAGGGCTAACGATAAGGCTGAAAGGATTAGAAAATAAGTTTTTTTCATAGACTGGACGCTCTGGTCAAATGGCTTGAATGGCTAAATATAAGCAGGGAAGCGACTTTAGCCCGTCAAGCTCTGTCCTGCTTTCTCAGGTGATTGACGCTTCGTAGATCTTGTCAATCGCGTTTTTCAGTGAATTGGAGAATTCTTTGGCGCTTTGGCCAGCTTGCAGATCGTCAAGCAGGGCGCGCGAAAAGCTGGCGATCATTCCTTCATTTTTTCTCAGTAGGCCACAGGCTTCTTCCAGACTATAGCCACCAGACAAGGCAAAAACCCGCAAAACCTTCGTGTGGGCGATCAGTGGCCTGTAGAGATTTTCCTGGCTCGGAATGGTCAGTTTCAAGATCACGGATTGTCCTTCAGTCAGGATATCCAGCTCTGCCATGATTGCCTCCAGCAGAATTTTCTCGATTTTGTCTTTGTCTTTCGCGTGGATATCCACTTCGGGCTCCAGGATCGGGATCAATCCGTGGGCGAGGATGACTTTTCCGATTGCAAATTGCTGCTTGGCAATGGAGACGATTCCCTCGATGTCGTTTTCGAGGATGACAGACCTCATTTTGGTTCCAAATATCCCCTTGGCTTTGGCGTCCTCCAGCACTTTGGGGAGGTCTGGGATGTCCTTCATATGCTGCACCCCATTGGATTTGGCCTCTAGGCCTTTGTCGATTTTTAGAAAGGGAACGATGTTTTTTGCCCAGAGATACTCCGGCGTCTGCATCCCGTCCACCTGAGCATTCATGGTCTTTTCGAAGAGTATGACCCCGATGATCTTATCTCCCGAAAAAGCCGCATCAGTCATCACTCTGGCCCGCATTCCATGAATCAGGGAAAACATCTGCTCCTCTGAATTGTACTCGGATTCCGTTATTCCATAGGCTTCAAGCGCTTTCGGTGTGCTTCCTCCGCTTTGGTCCAGCGCGGCGATGAAGCCCTTTCCCTCCTTTATTCTTTGATATTGTTTTTCGAAAGTTTCCATGGCGAGAATTCGTTTTAGTTGGTCAGATAGATGCAAAGCCTGTACTAGGTTTTCAAAAGGAAAAAGGTAACTCTTATACGATTATAGCACTACGGCCAAACATGTTCCGGCAGCTTGGATTTCTTAAAATTTAAGCGCAGCTGATAAAAGGTCGGGACAAACTACTCCAAATCCAGATGCAGCTTGCGGGATTGGATGAGACATCCGGTGATGTTCAGTCTTTCCTCTTTTGTTGCTTTATTTTCTTGATTCTCTTTCGGAAAATTAGAAATACGATAAGGATAACTGCAGGAATCAGCAAATAAATGATCTGGTTACTGGTCTGAGAAAAGTCGATGGGATCAGTTGGTTTTGCGTGGCCAGGTTGGTTTTGGGAATATGAGACGCTTGGACTTAGGAGGAAGACCAAAAGTAAATTTAACGCGAAGGCAATATTTCTTGTGAAGTTATTCATCCTAATGGATAGTTAGTTATATAGGCTTTTGGAGAGAACTGGTGGTTTAATCGATTCAGACCTAAGGAGAGCCAAGCAGATCGCTTTGACAGATTTTCAATACCTGAAAGAAAATGCCAAAAGAATGGGCTTGAAAAGCCAGCGGGAAATCTAAAGTGATAGATCCACCTTTTCACCTCCGTTGTTTGCGGACTCATAGATCGCCATCAATAGTTTCATGTCCCGAACGCCCATTTCTCCTGGCGTTTTGGATTTCTCGTTGTTTCTAAAGCTTTGTGCCTGTCCGTCCATCTGCATGGCCTGTTCATAAATATTGGGCAAATCCAGCATTCTTTTCATTTCATTAATTTTGTTTTCTATTTCGTCCTTTGTGTTTTTAAATGGCGATGAAGTGCTTAATGTAAGTGAATCATTTTTCGAAAGTTCGGTTGCCAACTTTTTATTGATAATAGTTATATCCGCTATCCAATTGATAAATCAATATATCTTGTCAAAATAAAAGTAACAATAAGATAACCTAAATGAAAAATTGGTCGAAACATTAAGTTAGTCTTATTAAAATTAATATGAAGATATTCAGTCAATAAAATTCCAATTGAGATTATAAAAAACCATACTGTGATAAAGGGAAATACAAATTTGATTTCTTTCATCATCATTGGTATAATATAAATTATATCGTGAAACAATCCGCTAATTAAAAAAGTTATAATCAGAGCTACCCAATGCGGAAAAATAGTTTTGATTGGTTTGTAACAATAAAATAGAAGATAATACCCCCAAGTTGGGTTCCAGTATTTCCAAAATGACCTGAAAGAAGATGATACAAATGGTTTAAAAAACATATTTCGAATAATCAACGAGACTTTTGTAGATCCTGTTCGATAGTATGTATACTCTTCTAAATTCATATTACCGTTTGTGTTGTTTTATTCAAATTATTGCCAACTGTCTGTTGTGTCGTCCGCTATGATTGCCACTAACAGGGTAATTGATATAATTATCATCGTAGTCATCAAAGTCGTCCGTGTAGTATGGGTTTTTAATTACTATATGACTGGTGTCAAATGCTATCGGGTTTTCACTTATTGAAACATTGAACTGGTCTGTCTTATACAATGACGAAATATTGACAGAGTCATTTTTTCGTCCCGAGAATGGGTCTCGCCAAGAATTCTTAAAGGTGCTTACAATCTTGTCGAACGAAACGGGTTTGTCTTGTCCGGACACACTTGATGTCAGTAAAATGAACGGCAGTATGTAAAGGTATCGAAGAGTCATTGTCAAAGAATCATTGCCGCTAACGGTTTGGCTTGGAAACGGCGGGCATTCGGAGTGGCTCCCTTCCAGCCTACTCCTAACTTATTACAGATAAGAAACTTTCTATTTACTCGATACCGCCCGCTGTATTCCAAGGTGATGTGTGTGCCCAGCATGGGCATCTGGTATCGAAGATATCAAAATATTCCAGAGGGTGGAAGTCCCTTATGTGCGGGGGTAACGCCCTGAAACATTAGTAAGTCGCAAGGTGGTTTGTCGTAAGGCAT